>Ga0156629_111_pt1 | contig 80525 bp, 75 predicted proteins | sample RifOxyC3_FD_110703 | JGI IMG/M metagenome (GOLD analysis project Ga0156629, IMG submission 110703) | Burkholderiales bacterium RIFOXYC12_FULL_65_23 | reverse complement strand
CGCTGGCCATCGGCATCAGCCAGCATTGCTCGGGCTGCATCGGCTTTCACGTCAAGGCGCTGATCAAGCTGGGCTGCAGCCGGGCCGAGCTCGAGGAGATGCTGACGGTCTGCGTCTACATGGGCGGAGGCCCCTCGCTGATGTACGCGTCCGAGGCGCTTGCAGCCTGGGACAAGCTGCAACAGGCCTGAGCCTGAGCCCAAGCTGATTCCACTAGCTGGTCAGCTTGACCCACCACAGCCGCAAGCGCATTCCCATTTCAGTCTGGTAGCCCACCGCGGGGGTGCGGATCTGGCCCTTGGCATCAACCACGAGGAAACTGGGCACGGCATGGAAACCATGGGCCCGAGTGATGTCGCCACTGGGGTCGATCACGGCTTGCCAGGGCAATTCGCGCTGGCGCAGGGTAGCGCGCACCTGATCTGCGCCGCCTGACTGCATCGCCACCGTCAGGACGGGCCAGTCACGGCTCAGGCGGGTGATGCTGTTTTCTTCAGTCCGGCAAATCGGACACCACTCGGCCCAGAAGTGAATGGCCACTGGCTCGGCTGGGTGAAGGGCTCGCCATGCCGACAGCGTGGTCGTGACCAGTTTGCCATCCGCACCCAGCACCGAGACCGCCAGCTCCGGTGCCGGTCCGCTCGTGACATCGCGGGTTTGCCAGAGCTGAACCCCTGTCAACAGCAGCAGCAGCAGGACCAGATTGCCCAGGTAGCTTTTCCACTTGATCCGCAGCTGCTGGGCGAGGCGGACAAGGAGCGGGTTTTTTTGCACGGACATCCTGCACGACTGTTTGACTGAAGCTTCTGCCTCGATCGTAAACGGTGACCCAGTCGAACTGGGGCCGCCTGATGCGATCCGACGGCGGCAAATCAATTTGTTGACAAATTGTCGACGATTGTCGTTGCCAGCATGACCGGCCTGAGATTGGTTCGATGGATTTCTTCAGGAGGTTGAGGTAAATGTCATTAAAAATCAATAATTTGAAAAATAATTGGCTTGATTTTTCGAGGTGGCACATTCATTGCTGATTGGACATGGCCAAGCAGACATTCTTCATTTTCTTGTTCAGGAGCTTTCATGTCCATCGCCACTGCCCCGACGACCGCCCCCGCCCCCACCACCGTGAAGGCCTATCTGCGCCCGATCGATCGCGACGGCCTGATGGCCTTTGCCGACAAGGGGCGCAACAACCCTGGCTCTCGCGGCACCAACAAGGTACATACCGTGATGGAGGGCCAATACCGCTCGCTCAGCCATGTCGGCAATCACCAGCCGGTCGTGGTCGATGAACCGCTGCATCTGTTCGGGCAGGACACCGCTCCCGCCCCGGGCGAGATCGTGCTGTCCGGCCTGGGTGGCTGTCTTGCGGTGGGTGTCACGGCTGTCGCCACCTGGAAGCAAGTCAAGCTGACCCGGCTGGAGATCTTCATGGAAGGCGACATCGGCAACCCTGCGGCCTGGGGTGCCGGCGGGGCCTTGCAGAAGATGCCGTCCGAGATGGGTTTCCAGGCCATTCGCGTCAAGGTGCTGGTGGAGGGCGACGCGCCGCGCGAGGTGCTCGACGAGATCGTGCAGCACGCGAACTTCTATTCGCCGGTGGCCAACACGATGCGCAACCCCATCCCCTTCACGATCAGCCTGGCTGACTGAAGCCGACCGCTTGCTGTCTCAAGGAGTCCATCGTGAACCCAGCTGACATGCCCCAGCACCCAGCATCGCCCTCGGCCGAGGCGCCTACTGCCCTGATGGCAGCCATCGAGGCCATTGCACAAGGCCCCTTGAAGCAGCAGGTCGAGGCCATCGACCGTGGCCTGTATCCGCAGCTGATCATGCGCGACCTGGCCAGGGTCGGCGCCATGAGCGCCCACCTCGATACCGATACCCAGGGCGCTGACTATGGCCTGGCCATCCGGGCGATGGCCGAGGTGTCCCGCGTCTGCGGAGCCACCGGCTTCATGATGTGGTGCCAGGCCGTGTGCGGGCTGTATCTGCAGCAAAGCGGCAACCCCGCCTTGACCGGCAGCCTGTTGCAGGCGCATATCGAAGGTCGGGGCCTGGGCGGCACTGCGCTGTCCAACCCCATGAAGAGCTACGCCCAGATCGAAGGCATGCTGCTGCGTGCCCGCGCGGTCGAGGGCGGCTATCGGGTCAGCGGCACGCTGCCCTGGGTCAGCAACCTGGGGCCCGGCCAATACTGCGGGGCCATTGCCAGCGTGAATTCAGGCGCGGCCGGCGAGCCGCATGAAATCATGTTCCTGCTGCACTGTGACGCCCCAGGGGTCGAGTTGCGCGAATGCCCCAGCTTCTCGGGCATGGAGGGTACGGGTACCTATGCCCTGCGCCTGACCGAGCATTTCGTGGGCGCCGACCAGCTGATCGCCGATCCTACCCGGCCCTTCATCGCCAGCATCCGGGCGGCCTTCGTGATGCTGCAGTGCGGCATGGCGGTGGGAGTGACCCAGGGCGCCATCGATTCGATCTGGGCTGTCGAGGGGCAGCTGGGCCATGTCAACCAGTTCCTTGATGACCGACCCGACGCCTTGCAGGCCGAGCTCGACGAGCTGACGGCCCGGGTCATGCAGCTAGCCGAAACCCCGTTCGACACCAGCCAGGAATTCTTCATCGACGTGCTGGATGCGCGGGCGCATGGCGCCGAGCTCTGCCTGCGGGCGGCGCAGTCGGCCCTGATGCACCAGGGCGCGCGCGGCTACCTGCTGAGCTCCGAGGTGCAGCGCCGCGTGCGGGAGTCGCACTTTGTCGCGATCGTGACGCCCGCCATCAAGCACCTGCGCAAGGAGATCGCGCGCCTGAGCGCCGAGGAGATGCCCGCATGACGGTCCCCCTTCCTTTCCAGCAGTACATCTGCGAGGCCTGTGGCTACGTCTACGACGAAGCGCTGGGTGACGCCGACGGGGGACTGCCCCCCGGCACCCGGCTGGCCGACATTCCCGATGACTGGGCCTGTCCCTTGTGCGGCGTGAGCAAGCACGACTTCGTGCCTTACGTCGCGCCCTGTCTGGACCAGCTGCGTCAACAGGCGGGCCGGGTCGCGCTGGTGCGGTCGCGCAAAGTGGGCAGAGCTGGCCAAGGCGCCGAGGGTTCGGTGGTGATCGTGGGCGGCGGCAGTGCCGGGTGGCAGATGGCCGAGGCGCTGCGTGCAAGCGATGCCGAGCTGCCGATTACGCTGGTGAGCGCATGCGCCGGCGACAGGTATGACAAGCCGCTGCTGTCGGTGGCGCTGGCCCGCGGCCTGCCACCCGGGCAGCTGGTCAAGGAAAGCGGCGCGCAGGCGGCAAGCCGACTGCGGCTGAACCTGATGGCGCACACCCATGCGGTGCGTGTCTGCCCGGCCACGCGCCAGTTGCGCACCACGCGTGGTGTTGTCCCCTACAGCCATCTGGTCCTCGCCCATGGCGCCGAGCCAGTGCTGCCCGACATGCTGGCTGCCTCACTGTGCTGGCGCATCAACCACCTGGCGGTCTACCAGAAGCTGCGCGCCGCCCTGGACGGCGCCTCGCATGAGCTGCTGATCGTGGGCGCGGGCCTGATCGGCAGCGAGCTCGCCAACGACCTGGCCTTGGGCGGGCATCGCGTCACCTTGCTCGACACCCAGGCCGAGCCGCTGGCGCGCTGGCAGTCAGAGCAGGCAGGGCAGAAGGTGCTGCAAGCCTGGCAAGGCCTGCCCATCCGCTTTGTCGGCGACGTGCAGCTGGCTGCGGCAGAGCGGGTGCAAGGGCGCATCCGCGTGAGCACCCGTTGCGGTCAGGTGTTCGAGGCCGACCAGCTGATTGCCGCCACGGGCTTGCATACGCCCTCGCGCCTGGCCCGCACGGCGGGCTTGAGCTGGGACCAGGGCATCGCCGTCGAGGCACAAACCTTGCGTACCAGCCAGGCAGGTATCTATGCACTGGGCGACTGCATCACCGTTGAGGGCCAGGCCAGCCGCTACATCGAGCCGATTGCCCGCCAGGCCAAGACCATTGCGGCGCAAATCTGCGGGGGTGAGCCGCAGCCCTATCAGGTTCGCCCCATGGTGGTGCGAGTCAAGACCACGTCGATGCCGCTGACCCTGCATTGAGCCAGACCAAGCCGATCCATTTTTTCACTGTTTGACCGAGGGCCACGCCATGACGAACTCTGACGACAACATCTATCGCCCGTATTCGCCGGTTTCCCGACTGGGCGGCTGCACCTGTGGCCAACATGCCAGCGTTGCCGAGCATGACGCTGCCGCGCTGGCAGCGACCGAAGCACGCGCCACCGATGTGGAAACGCTGTCGCGCGACTTCATCGAAGCGGCTGCGGTCAAGGCGCTCTTTCCGCTGGAGGCCACCCGACGCGCCTTCCTCAGTGCCGTCGGGCAGCGCACGGCCATGGCGGCCATTGCCAGCGTGCTGCCCCTGAGCAGCCTGCAAGCCATGGCTCAGGACAAGGGATCGCTCGAGAAGACCGATCTGAAAATCGGCTTCATTCCCATCACCTGCGCCACGCCCCTGATCATGGCGCACCCGCTGGGCTTCTACCAGCAGCAAGGTCTGAACGTGGAGCTCAGCAAGACCGCGGGCTGGGCCCTGGTGCGCGACAAGATGCTCAACAACGAGTACGACGCCTCGCATTTCCTGAGCCCGATGCCCCTGTCGATTTCGCTCGGCCTGGGTTCGAGCGCCAAGCCGATGCAGGTGGCGACGATTCAGAACGTCAACGGTCAGGCCATCACCCTCGCGCTCAAGCACAAGAACAACCGCGACCCGAAGCACTGGAAGGGCTTCAAGTTTGCCATTCCGTTCGAGTTCAGCATGCACAACTTCCTGTTGCGCTACTACCTGGCCGAGGCCGGCTTGAACCCGGACACCGATGTCCAGCTGCGCGTGGTGCCGCCGGCCGAGATGGTGGCCAACCTGCGTGCCGGCAACATCGATGGCTTCCTGGGGCCTGACCCCTTCAACCAGCGCGCGGTCTACGAGGAGGTGGGCTTCATCCACCTGCTGACCAAGGAGATCTGGGACGGCCATCCTTGCTGCGCCTTCGGCACCAGCGCCGAGTTCGTGCAGAAGAATCCGAACACCTTTGCCGCGCTCTACCGCGCCGTGCTGACCGCAGCGGCCATGGCCCGCGGACCCAAGAACCGCGAGCTGATTGCGGGCGTCATCTCCAAGCCTCAGTACCTGAACCAGCCCGAGGTGGTGGTCAAGCAGGTGCTGACCGGCCGCTTTGCCGACGGCCTGGGCAATGTGCAGAACGTCCCGTCGCGCGCCGACTTTGATCCGATGCCCTGGGACAGCATGGCGGTGTGGATGCTCACGCAGATGCAACGCTGGGGCTACCTCAAGGGCGATGTGAACTACCGGCAGATTGCCGAAAAGGTGTTCCTGATGACCGATGCCAGAAAGCACATGAAGGAGCTCGGGCAGCCGGCACCGGCTGCGGTCTCGCCCAAGTTCAAGGTGATGGGCAAGGAGTTCGATGCCGCCAAGGCCGACGCTTATCTGAAGAGCTTTGCCATCCGAAAGGCGGTGTGAGATGAGTGTCGCCAACCACCTGAAGCTGCGAGCCGGTTTGCTGTCGGGTCTGATCCTGCTGGTCATTCTCGGCCTCTGGTACGCCGCTACCGCGACCTCGGGGGCCACCGCCAGCGCGGCTGGCCTGACGCCGGCGCAGATCGAGTACGCGCAGATGATGGGGCAGGACCCGTCGGCCATCAAGGCCGATGGCTTTCCCACGCTGGGCCAGATGGGGCAGACGGCGTGGTCGCATCTTTCCCGGCCGTTCTACGACAACGGTCCCAACGACAAGGGCGTCGGCATCCAGCTGGCGCATTCGCTGGGCCGCGTGGCGCTGGGTTTCGGCCTGGCCTGTCTGGTCGCGGTCCCGCTGGGCTTCGTGATCGGGATGTCACCCCTGTTGCACCGGGCGCTCGATCCCTTCATCCAGGTTCTCAAGCCCATCAGTCCGCTGGCCTGGATGCCGCTGGCGCTCTACACCATCAAGGACTCGACCCTCAGCGGGATCTTCGTGATCTTCATCTGCTCGATCTGGCCGATGCTGGTGAACACCGCCTTTGGCGTGGCTGCGGTCAAGAAGGAGTGGCTGAACGTGGCCGCCACCCTGGAGGTCAGCCCCTTGCGCAAGGCACTGCAGGTGATCCTGCCGGCTGCGGCACCGACCATCCTCACCGGCATGCGCATCAGCATGGGCATTGCCTGGCTGGTGATCGTGGCGGCCGAGATGCTGGTGGGCAGCACGGGTATCGGCTACTTCGTCTGGAACGAGTGGAACAACCTCTCCCTGAGCAATGTGATCTTTGCCGTGCTGGTGATCGGCGTGGTGGGCATGCTGCTCGACCTGGCCTTTGGCCGACTGCAAAAGGCGGTGACCTATGTGGATTGATACCTCGGCAGGCGGTGGCCTCAAGGCCGCATCGCCCGTCCCCGATGGCGCTGCAGGCGCAGGAAAGGCTCCCGTGAAGACTCCGTTGCTTCAGGTCGAACGACTCGGCAAGGCCTACGTGGCGGACAAGCCGGTCTTTGCCGATGTCTCCTTCATGCTGGACCGCGGCGAGTTTGTCTGCGTCATCGGTCACTCGGGCTGCGGCAAGACCACGGTGCTCAACGTGCTGGCAGGGCTGGACACCGCCACTGCGGGTCATGTCTTCATGGAGTCGCGCGAGATGGTCGGGCCCAGCCTGGAGCGCGGCGTCGTGTTCCAGGGGCACGCCCTGATGCCGTGGTTGACGGTGCGCCAGAACATTGCCTTCGCCGTCAAGTCGCGCTGGCCGGACTGGCCTGGCGCTCGGCTCAACCAGCAGGTCGAGAAGTTCGTCCAGCTGGTGGGCCTGTCGCACGCGATCGACAAGAAGCCCAGTCAGTTGTCAGGCGGCATGAAGCAGCGGGTAGGCATTGCCCGCGCCTTCTCGATCCAGCCCAAGATGCTGTTGCTCGACGAGCCCTTTGGTGCCCTGGATGCGCTGACGCGCGGCACGATCCAGGACGAGCTGATGGCCATCGTGCGCGAGACCCAGCAGACGGTGTTCATGATCACCCACGATGTGGATGAAGCGATCCTGCTGGCTGACCGCATCCTGCTGATGAGCAACGGCGCCGAGACCGCTGCGGGCTACAAGCCGGGCGGCATCGCCGAGGTGGTGGTCAACCCGCTGCCCCGCGAGCGCACCCGCGCCACCCTGCATCACCTCGATGGCTACTACGAGCTGCGCAACCACATCGTCGATTTTCTTGTTTCGCGGGCGAAGGCGCACTGAGCCGTCCCCAACTTTTTCCTGGCCACTATTTTCTTTCCTTCATCAAGACTGGAGTCCTCATGAACCGCATCGACGTCACCGAAAAGATCATCAGCACCAAGGTAGCCAAGGGCATCAAGTGGGAACAGGTGGCCCAGCAGGTCGGCCTGTCCAAGGAGTGGACGACCGCCGGCTGCCTGGGCCAGATGACCTTTGATGCCGCCCAGGCCGCCATCATCGGCGACATCTTCGACCTCACTGAAGAGGAACGCAAATGGCTGCAGGTGGTGCCGTACAAGGGGTCGCTGCCGACGCCGGTACCGACCGATCCGCTGATCTACCGCTGGTACGAAATCGTCAGCGTCTACGGCAGCACGATCAAGGAGCTGATCCACGAGGAGTTTGGCGACGGCATCATGAGCGCGATCGACTTCAGCATGGACATCCAGCGTCAGGAGGACCCCAAGGGCGACCGGGTCAATGTGGTGCTGTCCGGCAAGTTCCTGCCCTACAAGCAGTACTGAATGGCACCGGCGCGCATGCACAGCCCTGCCGTGACCCCTGACCTGCCGGGCCAGCCTGCTGCCGAGGCGGCTGCGAGTGCCGGCAACTGGCGCGCGCAGGAAATGCTGCTGATGCGCGAGGTGATGAAACACATCGGCAAGAGCCTGGCGCCGGACCTGGTGCTGCGGGAGATGCTGCACCTGTGCTCCGAACTGCTCGGCCTCAACCGCGGGCGGATCCTGCTGGCGGACAACCTCGAGGCCATCATGGAGCTGCCGCCCGGCAGCAGCCTGCAGGTGGCTTCGGCCAGCATCCGCTATGCCTACGGACTCACCCAGCCAGAGTGCGAGCGGGGGCGCTTTCGCAGAGGCGAGGGCATCACGGGCCGGGTGCTGGCCACCGGCCAACTGATCATCGTGCAGGACATCGACCATGAGCCGACTTTCCTGTGCCGCACGGTGCCGCGCGATGACTTGCCGCCGGGTCCGGTCTCCTTCATTGCCATGCCCGTGCGGGTCGGGCTCTCGACCGTGGGAGTGCTGGCCTGCCATCGCATCCGGCATCGCTTTCGCTCGCTGGCCGACGACCTGTCGATCCTGGGTATCCTCGCCACGCTGATCGGGCAGTTGCTCGAGCTGCGCTTCACGGTGGAGCAGCGCACCCGCTCCCTCGAAGCACAGAACATGGCGCTCACGCAGGCGCTGGAAGCCTCGCCGGCTCGCTATGGCATCGTGGGCACGGCCCCGGCCTTGCTGCGCTCGATCGCCGAACTCGAGCAGGTGGCCGCCACGAAAGCCACCGTGCTGCTGCTCGGAGAGTCGGGCACCGGCAAGGAGATGTTCGCCCGTGCGCTGCACCTGGCCAGTTCGCGGCGCGACCAGCCCTTCATCAAGGTCAATTGCGCGGCCATTCCCGAAACCCTGTTCGAGTCCGAGTTGTTCGGCTACGAAAAGGGCGCCTTCACCGGGGCAGTCGGCGCGCGCGCCGGCCTGTTCGAGCAGGCCGACAGGGGCACCATCTTCCTGGACGAGATCGGCGAGCTGCCGCTGTCCATGCAGACCAAGCTGTTGCGTACCCTGCAGGAGGGCACCCTAGTGCGCCTGGGTGGCAAGCGCGAGCTGCGCATCGATGTCAGGCTGGTGGCCGCCACCAACCGCGATCTGGCGCATGAAGTCGCCTTGGGGGCTTTTCGCGAAGACCTGTACTACCGGCTCAACGTGATCCCGATCCAGCTGCCGGCCTTGCGCGAGCGCAGCACCGACATCCACGCACTGGCGATTCATTTCCTCAACCGCTTCAACCAGGAGAACCAGCGCAACGTCAACCTGAGCTCAAGCGCCTTGCACAGGCTGCAGGCCCATTCCTGGCCTGGCAACATCCGCGAGCTGGCCAACCTGATCGAGCGCATGGTGCTGCTCGGTGACAAGGCGGTGCTGGAGGCCGTCGACATCGAGCGCTTCCTGCCTCGCGCTTCGCCTGCGGAGGCGCTGCGCGCCCGTGCCATTGAGAACGACCGTCTGCCACGCAGTCCGGCAACCGGCAGCTACACCGTGCGCCCCTATCTGCCGGCGGGCTCCCATGCGCTGGCCGATCTGCAGGAAGCGTTGCGCCAGCAGGCAGGCAATCGATCGCGCGCGGCCCAGGCCCTGGGGCTGACCTTGCGCCAGTTCAATTACCGGATGCTCAAGCTGGACGGCAAGCCAGCCCCGACCCAGAGCCATTCTTGAAGCCTGCTCCCAAAGCAGCGGCTGGGACTACACTCCAGGCGATCGACTCCTCATTGCCGTTGGCCGCCATGTCCCGCATTCGCATTCAAGCGCTCGCCGCCAGCAGCCTGTTCTGGGCAGCTGCCGCGCTGGCCGGTCCGCCCGTCACGATCACCTTCAAGAACCGCAACACCGTTGCCGATGCCAGCTACCAGGTCATCGGCAGCAACGAAGCCAGCACTCATGCCAACGCGACGCCGAAACCGGCCGCCACGGTGTCGAAGTCGGGCTTCGATGTCTATGTCGTCACCAGCTTGATCAATCCGGACGTTAATTTTGCCAATGTCCGCTACCGGATCGGTTCCAGGCAGTGCGTGTTCGGCACCAGCTTTGTCAACGCGCTCAAGCCTGGTGGCTACAAGGTCCCACAGTGGAACAAGATCGCCAAGGGCAGTGGCGGCGCGGTCTGCACGGCGACCATCACCTCGACCCACCTGGGCAGCCATGCCTGGTCGGTCGACTTTGTCATGCAATAGCGGCTGGGGCGGCTGGCGGCTGGGCCTTACTTGATCTCGTACACCGCCAGCGAGCCACTCACCTCGTAGCCGGCCAGCAGCAGGGCGTTGCCGGTCGGGCTGTGGGCGGCGGGCACAAAGGCCAGCCCTTCGGGCGACAGGTCACCATTGGTCAGGTCGGTGCTGTTTTGCAGCCACTGCACGAAGCGGGGCGCTGTCGGCTTGCTCACGTCATAGATCGCAATCGCGCTGGCGCGCTCCAGACCGACAAAGGCGTACAGCCTGCTGCCGACCTGACCCACCACGACGCTCTCGGGCTCGGGGCCCTTGTTGTCCAGGCGGCCCTTGACCTGGGCGTGGCCGAGCAGGCTGGCGTCCAGCTTGGAGTAGGCCAGGCTTTCCAGTTCCGAGCCGGACTCGTAGACCTGCGCGCCGGTGCGGGCGTTGTGGATCGAGAACGAGCGCCCGCCCAGGGTATGGAGCTTCTCGTACTGCCCTTGGCTGTTGCGCCCCATGGTGTTGAACACGTTCAGACGGCCCAATTCGTGGTTGGCCTGCAGCGCTGCAGCATCGGGGAAGGCGGCGGCGTCCAGCGCCAGGCTGCGCACGCGAGCGGTTTCGCCCGGCTTCTGAAAATCGTCCCGGTCATCGCCTTCGTTGGCGGTGATGAAATACTCGCTGCCATTGACCCGGAAGGTGGCAATGCCGTCGGGCATGTACAAGCCAAACAACTGGCGGTAGGACTTGAGCTTGAACGGCGGCTCGACCTGGTCCGATGCGGCCAGCGCGTTGCGCGCGAGGCCATGGTCCTTGACGCCCATCGGCAGCAAGCGCTCGATGTGGGGCTGGCGCAGGTTCACCACCGCCACGGCATTGTTCTCCTGCAGGGTGACATAGGCCCGGCTGCTGTCGGCGCTGATGCTGACATATTCGGGTTCCATGTCTTGCGCCACGCTGGCGCCGATGCGGCCAATGCGCACTGCCGCCGGCAGCTCGATCGACCGCTTGGCGCCGGCATTGAAGTCCGAGAAATCGAGCGTGACGGCCTGATCAGCGGGCATGCCCTGCTTGACCGCGATGATCGAGATGCTGCCCACGGGGTCGATGCCGTCGGTGGTGAAGCTCGCGCTGAGCTCGCCTTCGTTGGCCACCACCAGCTGGCTGCCGTCGGGGCTGAACTTCAGGCCGTCGGGCAGGCTGCCCACGCTCACCTTCTTCAGGAAGCTGGCATTGCCTTGCGCATCGAGGCGGTAGAAAGCCACCAGGCCCGGATCGGTCTTGGGGCTGGCCTGCACCGCGATCGCCAGCAGATCGCCGGCGATATCCAGCGATTGCACCCCGCCAGCGCTGAATCCATTGCCGTTGACATGGTTGGCCACCGAAGTGATGGCCCCGCTGGTCAGGTTGCTGGCCTGGACCGGATTGGCCAAGGCGCTGCTGCTCAGGCCGCGCAGGCTGACCCGCTGAAAGGAGGAGGGCTGGTTGCGGCGGTCCACCGTGATGAACGCCGAGCGGCTGGCGGCATGAAAGGCCACGATCTCGGCGGTACCGGCCGAGACGCCATCGGCGAAGCGACCAATCAGCTGGGCCTGAGGCACTGGCGGGGCGGAGTCGCCAGCATGAGCCCCGAAGGCTGACATGAGGGCGGCAGCGAGCAGGCTGCGGAACAGGAACTGGCGGGTGGATTTCATGGCAGGCGCAATCAGAATGATCAAGACCTGGCAGAACATAGGCCTGCCTTGTTGCACGGCGATGACATCGTCCGGCCACCGAGAAGTCCTAGCGCCAGCTCCTGACCCAGCCTGGCTAGCGATGCGCTCTCAGCGCAAGCGCCTGATGACCGAGGTCACCACGCCCCAGATCGGCCATGGCTGGCCCTCGGGCGGGACGATCGCCGCAAAGGCCGGGTTGGCCGCCAGCAGCCTGAGCTGCCCGTCCTGCAGGCAGAGCTGCCTGATGCGGTATTCGTCGTCCAGCCGCACCAGCACGATGTCGCCTGGCTCCGCGACCAAGGCCAGGTCGACCAGCAACAGGTTGCCGTCGAGGATGCCCAGGTCGCGCATCGAATCGTCATCGGCCCGTACCAGCAGCGTGGTCGGCCCGTCCGGCCCCGCTTGCGCTGACAGGCCCAGCGCCGAGGCCAGCGCGGCAGGCGAAGCCTGCTCGCTGCCAGGGATGTCGGGCCATGCTGCCGGCGCGCCAGGCTGGTCATGGGCCTGGTCCAGCCAGCCTGGATCAACCTCGCAGGCCTGCTCGAACTGCCGCGCCAGCTTGCTGCCGACCGGCGTTCCCGACTTGACGCGGCTCCATTGCGCCCCTGTGATCCCGAGCCGGGCGGCAAAGGCGCGGTCCTCGCCCGGCAATCCCTGGGCAATCTCGTGCAGCCGCCAGCGCAGGAACAAGGCCATCACGTTATGACGGCGCAGGGCCAGCAGTTCGGGCGGAATCGGTTTGGGCGGCATGGGGTGAAGCAGGAGACTTGATCCAGTCTACCAGTAGCCCAGCACGGACCACCAGACGCCGCCGATCACGATCCAGACCACGAGATTGACCGCGCTCATGACCAGGCCCGCCAGCCACCATTGACCCAGAGTCGTGTAGCCCGAGTTGAAGATGATCGGCGAGGTGCCGGTGGCATAGTGGGTCAGGGTCATCATGATGCTCGACGCCGCCGCCATAATCAGGGCAAACACCATCGGCGGCGCGCCCAGCGCGATGCCGGCCGCATAGAAGGCGCCGAACATGGCGGTGATATGCGCCGTGGTGCTGGCGAACAGGTAGTGGGCATACAGATAGGCCAGCAGCAACAGCAGGCTGGACCAGATCCAGCCAATGCCGAGCTGCTTGATGCCGCCTTGCAGGCTGCCTGACAGCCAGCCCACGATGCCCATCTTGTTCAGGAAGGTGGCCATCATGACCAGGGCGGCGAACCAGGTGATCGTGTCCCAGGCGCCTTTCTCGGCCAGCACCTCGTCCCAGGACAGCACGCCGGTCACCAGCAACAGTGCCAGCCCGCTGACGGCCGCCGCGGTCGGGTCGACGGCAAACGCCTGACCAAAGGCCAGTTCCGGTACGCCAGCCCAGAGCAACAGCAGCCAGCCGAAGACGCCGAGCAGGATTTTCTCGCTGTGCTTGACCGGCCCCAGCTCGGCCAGCTTGCCTTGCGCGAAGTCGCGTGCGGCATGAGTGTCGGTGATCTCGGGCGGGTAGAGCTTGGCCAGCACCAGCGGCATCAGCAGGATGGCGACCAGGCCGGGTAGCAGCATCGCGATCGCCCAGGTGCCCCAGGACAGGCTGATCTGTGCACCGGTGGCTTCGGCGACCAGCTTGACCACCAGCGGATTGGGCGCCGTGGCCGTGATGAACATGGCGGAAGTGATCGGGTTGGCGTGGTAGTTGACCAGGGCCAGGTAGCGGCCGATCTTGCCCTCGGTGCCTTGCTCGGGGGTGGAGCCGAAGCTGATGGCGATCGACTTCATGATCGGGTGCATGATGCCGCCGCCGCGCGCCGTGTTGCTTGGCGTGACCGGTGCCAGCACCAACTCCGACAGGCTCAGCGCATAGCCGATGCCGATCGTCTTGCGGCCGAACAGCGCAATGAACCAGTAACCGATGCGCGCGCCCAGGCCAGTCTTGATCAGCCCGCGCGAGATCATGATCGACAGGCCGATCAGCCAGATCAGCGGATTGGCGAAGCCGCTCAGCGCGTCGGCAATCGCGGTGCCCGGCTTGTCGCTGGTGACCCCGAGCAGGGCGACCAGCGCGATGGCGATCATGGCCAGGGCGCCGATCGGCATCACCTTGCCGATGATGGCGGCGATGGTGCCGACGAACAGGGCCAGCAGATGCCAGGCCGCCGGCTTGACGCCTGCGGGCACCGGGATGATGAACCAGATGATGAGTGCCAGACCGATGGCCAGCAGGGCAGGCCGGAACTTGAATCCATCGTTACTCATGGCGGTCTTTCATTCTCTTGTCATACATTGCCGAAAATTTCCAGGCCATGGTCATTTGCCCGCATCCGGCAAATTGATTCTAGTCCAGGCAAGCTCTTCCAGGCTGCCCCGCCATCCTTGTCAACACGGGTTAACAAAACTCTCGTGTCAGGCAACAAATCCGTGTGCGCCAGACATCTTCGGCCCCTGGCATTGAGTCAATCTGGAACCGCCTGATTGAGTCATCATGCGCGTCATTGCCTTTTGTCGGCGTCGAAGCTGGTCGTGCTGCGGGTCAAGGGGGTGCCGACGACGACCCGCAGGGCGTGGCGATGATAATCAGGCACTGGTCGCCGTTGCCGTCGTGCAAGAGCGACTCTGGCAGGCCAGCCGTGCGGGCGCAAGCACTCGACTTTCAAGAAAATCAATCATGCCTACCGATAACCTGTCCGGGTGGATACACGACCATGTCTTTGATGCCGGCAACGCTGCCGCCAAGCGCAGCACGCGACTGGTGATGGCGATCGCGGTCGTGATCGCCATGCTCGGTCTGCTGGTGAACAGGGTGTGCGCCTTGATTCTCGGCCGGGCGCACCATCACGATCATGGAAATTCTCGTGGGCATGATGATGATCGCCATCATGAGCATCATCGCGATCTGAATCTCAAATCGGCCTATCTGCATGTCATCGCCGATGCCGCCACCCCGGGTGGCGCTCTGACCGCTGCTGACCTGAGTGCGCGATTGTCGGTGCACGAGGAAATCGTGCATTCGACCATCGAAATCCACCGGTTTCCGGACACGCAGCCCCCTGCGCTCGCCTAGGAAACCCCATGGTCGGTTATCAGTATGTCAGTGGTAGAATTGATAAATTGCGTTTCGCTACTAATGAGTAAAATACCACAGTGACCAAAGTCAGTAAAGCAGTAAGTCAAGCTGACTATTCAGCGTGCAAGCATGCGGCCATTCTGGAAATGATGGTCGTTGCTTCTGGCCGCCTGAAGCAGGCCGCTGGCGGAATCGGTCAGCATATTCAACTGACAGGGACGGTGCGTCTGTCTTTTTTGTGCTGACGTTATTCACCTTATTTCTTGAGGCGCAGGATCAATTCTGATCATGGATTCTACATCATCCATCCTGATTGCCAGTAATTCAGCGGCAGATGCCGAATTGGTGCGGAATTTATTGCTCAAGACCTGCAGCCGGATGACTCTTTCGGTGCAGCCCGAGCATCACGTGTCCGACTTCGACACCCATTTGCCCGATGTGCTAGTGCTGGCTTTCAGTGACCTGGAGGAAACCAGGGCTTACTACCAGGGCTTGTGCCGTTCGAGCCAGGTAGCCGCGTCTCACCGGTATCGGACCGTGCTCCTGTGCCGCAAGGAGGATCTCAAGGCGGCATACGACCTCTGTCGGCAGGAGGAGTTCGATGACTACGTGCTTTTTTGGCCGATGTCGTTCGATGCCACCCGGTTGTCGATTTCTGTCTTGCTGGCCGTGCGGGCGGTTCAGGCATTTCGTCAATCCCAGGTCAAATCTCCGGTTCGACCCCTGGTCAAGCCTGCGATCAAGTCCGCATCAGCGCCAGAGTTGAAGATCGATCCAAGCCTTGCGCATATGAAGCTCAAGCTTGAGCCGCCGGCGCGGTCCACGATCATGTTGATCGATGACGAGATATTCCAGCACAATCTGGTGCGCTTCCTGCTGACCGGTCTGAATTGTGATTTCATCTTCGCCTTTTCGGGTACCGAGGCCATTGCCAAGCTTCAGTATGTGAGGCCAAGCCTGATATTGATGGATGTCTTGATGCCTGGAATGAGTGGTCTTGACTTGACGCGCCATCTGAAATCGACCCCGGTCGGAATGGATATTCCGATCGTCATGGTCACCGGAAACAGCGACAAGGATGTGGTCGAAAAGAGTCTGCAGGCCGGTGCGTCGGATTTCCTGGTCAAGCCATTCAGTCAAGACATGTTTCTCAGGAAGTTGCAGCGTTTCCTGCGCTGAGCCTTGGTCCTGGTCTGGGTATGATTTATTTTTTCGATTGGACTCAAGGCGATGGCTTCTGATTTGAATGTCAACTATACGCCTGCCATTTTTTCCGCTCAGGCCGGGCTGATCAGTGCGCTGGACGATATCCAGGGTATCATCAAGTTCGATATCAATGGCTATATCCTGGAGGCCAACAAACTGTTCCGCCAGATCATGGGTTACGAAATACATGAATTGGTGGGGCAGCACCACAGGATGTTTTTCGATCCGGTGTATGCCTCGGGCGAGGAATATCGCCTGCTATGGGAGTCGCTGCGGGCTGGGGAAGCTCGCGCCGGGCAGTTCCACCGACTCAGCAAGCAGGGGCAGACGGTCTGGTTGCAAGCGTCCTACAACCCTGTGCGGGGCAGCGATGGACGGATCGATCACATCGTGAAGTTCGCGACTGACATCACCGAGCGCCAGAACAGCGAACTGCTGCTGTCGCGCACCAAGCAGGCACTGGAGTTGGCCAACCAGTCGGCGCAGATTGGCTCCTGGGACTACGAGGTGGCGAATGACGTGGTTCATCTTTCGCCATTTTGCGCCACGCTGCTCGAGATCGATTCCGAACCGCCATTGACGATCGGCAACTTGCTGGCAAGGCTTGAACCACGTGAGTATATCGAGCAAGCCATCCAGCAAGCCATTCAAAGTGGCACCGGGTGGGACTTGGAGTTGCTCCATTTCAATCTCGGGGGGGAGCCGCGCTGGTTCCGCAGCATTGGGCGGGCCGAAATGTCTGAGGGCAGTTGTGTCCGCCTGGCGGTCATGATGCAGGACATTCACTCCATCAAGCAGCGTGAACTGGAGTTGCTGCATGCGCAACAGATGGCTGAGGCGGCAGTCAACAGCAAGGATCAGTTTCTCGCGACCGTCAGTCACGAGTTGCGCACGCCGCTCAATGCCATCCTCGGTCTGGGTCAGATTCTTGCGCTCGACAATCGGCTTGATGGCGATGCACATGATTTTGTGCTCGAAATTGTCAATGCTGGCGAGCATTTGCTTTCCCTGGTCAACGACTTGCTGGATTTGGCCAAGGTCGATCAGCAGGATATCCAGGTCACGCTGGATGCGGTTTCCCTGGGTCCTGTCCTGCAGGAGTGCATGGGCCTGATCCAGCAGGCAGCCCAGGCGCGCGGAATCTCCCTGCATGTCGCTGACGCCTCCGGCTACACCGTGCAAGCGGATCGGATCCGGCTCAAGCAGGTCTTGCTGAACTTGATGTCGAATGCCGTCAAGTACAACCGTCCAGACGGAAAGATCGATATCACGATCGATCGGGTTCCTACGGGATACGTCCGGCTTGAAGTCCGGGATACCGGGCTGGGAATTGCGCAAGAGCATCTGTCTGGTCTGTTCAAGCCCTTCAATCGACTGGGTGCCGAAAATTCGACCGTCGAAGGCACGGGTATCGGTCTCAACATTGCGCAGAAGCTGGTGCGCAAAATGGGCGGTACCATCGGGGTCGAGAGTCAGGTGAATGTGGGCAGCGTTTTCTGGGTCGAATTTCCGCTTGCCATTCAGGAGCCGGCGGTCGCGCAGGGCGAGGCGCTTTTGTCGCGGGTGGATTCGGTCGCGCCTGCCGCCGTCGCTGCACCCGCCATGCCGGCTGCGGGCCTTGCCGCCGCGGGCGAGCCAGACCGTCGTCTGATCCTGGTGGCTGAGGACAATCCGGTCAATCGCAAGGTGATCGGCCTGCAACTCAAGCGTCTCGGTTATGCCCATGACTTTGCCGAGGATGGCGAGGCGGCCCTGTTCCGTTGGCGTGAGCAGGCTTACGACCTGGTCCTGACGGACCTGCAGATGCCTCGCATGGGAGGCTATGAGCTGGCGCAGCAGATTCGTTCTGAGGAGAAGGACGGACAAAGCGTGCCGATCATCGTGTTTTCTGCCAATGCCATGGATGCTGCATGGACTGGCTGGCGCCTGTTGGGTGTGAACGATTTCCTGACAAAACCGGTCAAATTCGAGCTGCTTGGAGAAAAGCTGGCTTACTGGCTGTCTTCCATTCCGCATTCTGATGCCGCCTCCACGGCCCAGACTGGATTTGGCGGCATGGCCGTGCCAGCCATGCTCGATCTTGCCGTGCTGGCCGATCTCGTCGGGTCTGATCCCGGGACGATCCGCGAATTCCTGCAACATTACCAGGACTCTGCCGAGGGCTTGGCTGCGCAGTTGCAGACCGCGTTTGTTCAGGCGGACTGGTTGCAGCTGGCGCGTTTTGCCCATTCGCTCAAGTCGTCGTCGCGCTCGGTCGGAGCGATGGCGCTGGGGCAGGTGTGTGAACAGCTCGAGCAAGCCGGTACGCGGGAGCAGGCAGCCGAGCTCTCTTATTTGATGCCCCTGTTTGACTCGGTCTGGAAACGACTGTGTCAGGCCATGGCGACCGCCCTGTCTGACCATACCGCCTACAGTGGCGCCTTCGCTGGCCCTTACCCGTTCCGCGAATCCGACGGACAGTTGATTGATTGATGCTTATGCGAGTGGCTTTTCTGGACCTGGACCATACCCTGCTGGCGGCCGACAGCAACCAGCTGTGGATGGACTTCCTGCAATCCCGGCAATGGGTGGCGGCGCCCGAGATGGCGCAGCACCAGCGCTTCATGGACGACTATGCCCAGGGCGTGCTCGACTTCGATGCGCTGCAGGCCTTCAGGATCGGGCTTGACGCGTCCTTGCCGCCAGGGCAGCTCGAGCAATGCCTGGCCGTTTTCCAGCGCGAGATCCTGCTGCCCGCTGTCGCGCCGCTGGCCCCCGACTTGCTGTCCGAGCTGCGTGCGCAGGGCTTGACCACCGTGGTGGTCAGCGCGACCCGGGCCGCGCTGGTCGAACCGGTGGCACGCCAGCTGGCAGTGGATCACCTGATCACGTCCTGCTTTGGCCCGCAGAAGGTGCACCGGGTCGAGGCCTGGCTCAAGGCCCAGGGCTGTTCCCTGGCCGGGCTCGAGGAAAGCTGGTTCTACAGCGATTCGCACAATGATTTGCCGCTGCTCGAAGCCGTCTCCTATCCGGTGGCGGTCGACCCGGACCTCCGGCTGGCCCAGCTGGCCAGGCAGCGTCAATGGCCGGTGCTTTCCCTGCGGCGCGACATCGACCAGCCCCTGGCGGCTTGAGCGACGGTTTTAGTGCTGGCGCCTACCAGGGCGTGGCCGGCAGCGCCGGCATGTCGGTGCGGTAGCCGGCGAAGCGATCGGCCAGGAAATCCAGGAAAGCCGTGACCTTGGCAGACAGGTGATGGCGCTGGGGGTAGAGGGCGTGGATGTCGGCCGCCTCTCCGGCCCAGGGGGCCAGCAGGCGGCACAACTTGCCCTCGCGCAGGTAGGCCGCCACATCCCATTCCGAGCGCAGCACGATGCCATGACCCGCGAGCGCCCAGTCGACGGCGACTTCGCCATGGTTCGTGCTCAGGGGACCGTTGACCTTCACCATCAGCTTGTCCTGGCCATCCGTCAGCTGCCAGTGGTTGAAGGTGGCGTTGTTTTCCCGGATCACGATGCAGCGGTGGCGCGCCAGCTCCTGCGGCGTGGCCGGCAGGCCGAAGCCGGACAGATAGGCGGGTGACGCGCAGAGCAGGCGGCGGTTGCGCGCGATGCGCCGCGCCATGATCCGGCTGTCGGGCGGACTGCCGAAGCGGATGCCGATGTCCATCGCATGTTCGGTCAGGTCCAGCGGGTGATCGCTCAGCTCGAGCATCACCTCCACCTGGGGCTGCTGGCGTACGAAGTCGGAAATCAGCGGCGCCAGATGGCGGCGGCCGAAGCCGAAGGTGGCATTGACCCGCAGCAGGCCCCGCGGGGTTTCTCGGCCGGCCGTCAGCGCTTGTTCCAGCCCTTCGAGGTCCTGCAGGATTCGCTCGCCCTCGTCGAGGTAACGCTGTCCTTCCGCCGTCAGGCTCAGGCGGCGGGTGGTGCGGTTGAGCAGGCGCAGGCCCAGACGCCGCTCCAGTGCCGCCAGCCTGCGGCTCACATTGGGTGGCGTGATGCCCATTTCCTGCGCCGCCGCTGCCAGGCTGGGCTGGCGCGCCAGCACCACGAAGAAGGCCAGGTCGGAAACAATGTTCATTCGTGCGTCCAGCGCAATTCTGAAGTACTTCGGCGTGGATTGTAGTGATCCTTTGAATCAATATCATGGGCGGCATTGTTCTCTGCCTTGCCATCCCCATGACCCTGTTTCTCCATCTGTCCACCGTCTTGCTCATCGGCGCCAGCCTGGGGTTCTTTGGCGGCCTGTTCGGCATTGGTGGCGGCATCATCGCCGTGCCCCTGTTCGCGCTCGGCTTTGGCATGGATCAGGCGCTGGCGCAAGGCACGGCCCTGGTGTTGATGGCGCCCAATCTGCTGCTGGGCTGGTGGCGTTACCACCAGCGTCATCCCATGCCCTGGCAGGCCATCTGCGCCATCGCCCTGTCCGGCACGCTGACGACCTGGCTGATTGCCCGGGTCGCCACCCAGCTCGACCCGCAACTGCTGCGCTGGATCTTCAGTGGCTTTCTGGCCTTGCTGGCGCTGCGCCTGCTCGTCAGCGCCAAGCAGCAGGCCTGTCAGCAGGAGCGGCGCCTGAACCTGCGGGTCCTGCCTCTGGTTGGCCTGGTCGGTGGCAGCAGCATGGGTCTGCTCGGCATCGGTGGCGGCCTGCTGGCGGGGCCGCTGCTGTCGGGCTGGCTCGGGCAGCGCCAGACCACGGCGCAGGGGCTGTCATTGGCGCTGGTCGCGCCGAGCTCGGTCGTGGCCCTCGCCACCTATGCCCAGAACCAGCGCGTCGACTGGACCCTGGGTCTGCCGATGGCGCTCGGCGGGCTGTTGACGGTCTCGGCCGGCGTGACCCTGGCGCATCGCCTGCCGGAGCGGCCGATGCGGACCTCGTTTGCCTTGCTGGTGCTGGCGGCAGCCCTCTGGTTGATCATCGGGCCGCAGCTGATGGTTTGATGGCGGGCTGATATCTTTTGATTTCATGCATTACTATTGATATCAGGAGGCTTATCTAAGGACCACCAGCAACCCGGCCCCCTTTCTCGCATGAACCCGCCTGCCCATATCCTGATCATTGACGACATCCCGCTCAACCTTGAGGTGCTGGGCGCCAGCCTGGCTAGGGAATACGATGTCCAGTTCGCTACCTCCGGGGCACAGGGGCTGGCGCTGGTGCAGCAGCAGGCACCGGACCTGATCCTGCTCGACGTCATGATGCCCGGCATGGACGGTTACCAGGTGCTGGAGATCCTCAAAAGCGATCCGGCGACCCAGTCCATTCCCGTCATTTTCGTTACTGCCAGAAACGATGTCGAATGCGAAACCCGGGCCCTGGAAGCCGGCGCGGTCGATTTCATCCACAAGCCGATCAATCCGGTGCTGGTGCGCGCGCGGGTGCGACTGCAGCTCGCGGCGGCGCTGGCGCAGCGTGAGCTGCAGCACAGCCTGAGCGAATTGCGTCAGGCCCAGGGGCGCTTGCGTGTGTTGTCGATGGCCACCGAGCAGAGTCCGTCAGCCGTCGTCATCTGTGGCCCCAACGCCGCCATCCAATATGTCAACCCGCAGTTCTGCCAGGTGACTGGCTATGACGCCGCCGAAGTGCTGGGCAAGAATCCCCGCATTCTCAATTCGGGACAGAACGATCCTGCCATCTACCTGGACATGTGGAGCCGGCTCAAGCGCGGCGAGCCGTGGTCGGGCGAGCTGATCAACCGGCGCAAGTCGGGTGAAATCTTTCGCGAAGAAGCCCATCTGGCTCCGATCAAGGACGATGAAGGCCGCACCTTGCACTATGTGGCGGTCAAGACCGACATCACGGCGCGCCATCAGGCCGAGCAGGCACTGGCCCAGGCGCGCCAGCGCGAGCTCGAGACTGCCGCCTTCATCCAGCACAAGCTGCTGTTCGGCCAGGTGCCGACAGACCTCGAGGCCTGTCAGGTGGTCTGCTACACCGAGCCCTGCCAGGGGGTCGATGGCGACTTCTACACCTTCACCCGCCTCAGCAGCTCGGTGTTCGAGGTCCTGACCGGCGACGTCATGGGCAAGGGCGTCACTGCAGCGCTGATTGGCGCTGGCCTCAAGAACACCTATCGCTGGTTGTTCTCCGAGCTGATGGCGGACCAGACTCCGGGTAACTACCCCAGCGCCGCCACCTTGATGAACGCGCTGCATGCCGCGGTCACCCCGGAACTGATCGCCGTCAACGCGTTTGTCACGATGTCGCTGCTGCGCATTGACTGCAAGGCAAAAACGTTGAGCTGGGTCAACGCCGGCCATACCCCTACGCTGCTGGCGCAAGGGCAGCAGGTCACTGAGCTGATCGGTGACAACCTGCCCATCGGCGTGCTGGAGCACGAGGTCTATGCCGAGCATAAGGTGCAGCTGCAAGCTGGCGACACGCTGTTGCTGTACTCTGACGGACTGTCGGAGTCGGCCAATTCGTCCCGCCAGTACTACGGCGACCAGCGCATTCAGCAATTGCTGAGTCAGGGCCAGCAGGCGGGTCACAGCCCGGAGCTGATGATGGCGACCCTGCGCAGTGACATCGAGGCATTCACCGAGCAGTCCCCAGCTGAGGACGACAGGACGGCCGTTTTCATCCAGCTTCAGGCGGCTTGAGGCCTGGCCCGCCATGCCGACGCCGCCATGACCAGGTCAGGGAAAACGGCTGCAATCAGGTGCTGCTGTACCAGGTCCGGCCAGCCTGACAATCTGCTGCGGTCGTGGAGTGGCAGCGCGTCATGATTTTCTGTCATTGTTCGACCTGCCCGGAGAGTTGGCTCAAGTGAAACGTTTTCTGACTCTTTATCTGCCGCCGCTGCTGCTGGTCGGCGGCTTGACGGCTTACCTCGGCGTCAACCTGAGCCAATCCAGGCAGGCCACCTTCGAGTCGGGCGAGGCGACGCAACTGCACTCCAGTGCGCTGCTGTTCAGCCAGGATCTGGAGCGTCCGCTGGAACAGCTGCAGGGGCTGGCGCAAGAGCCGGCGCTGCAGCGGGCTTTTGTCGCGCCGCCAGCCATGGCTCGCAGCCTCATCCAGCACTCGCTGCAGTCGCTGCTGTTCCGCAATCCGCGCTATCTGCAGGCGCGCTGGCTCGGTGCTGACGGCGTTGAGCAGGTGCGCGTCGATCGTGTCGGCGATACGCCGCAGCTGGTGGAGTCGAGCCAGTTGCAGGACAAATCCGATCGCCCCTATTTCATCGATACGATCCGCCTGCCGCCCGGCCAGCTTTACCTCTCGACGCTGGACCTCAATGTCGAGCATGGTCAGGTGGCCGTACCGTACCAGCCGGTGATCCGCGCGGTCATCCGCCTGCCACGGGTGCAGGGGCGCGACCAGGGCCTGCTGGTACTCAATATCCTGGCCCAGCACCTGATCGACGAATATGTCACCAACAACCCGTCTGCCCGGGGCGAACAGCTCATGCTGCTCAACTCCCAGGGCGGCTGGCTGGTGGCCCCCGACCCGCAGGATGCCTGGAGCTACCTGCTGGGGCGCGACAGCACGCTGGCCAGGCGCCAGCCGCAGGCCTGGGCACGGATTGCCGCGGCCCCCTCGGGCCGGATGCTCGATGAAAGCGGCCTCTGGGTCTGGGACAGCATCGATCCGGCCACCCTGTTTCCTGGCCGGCTGCAAGCGGCGGATCGCTGGAAACTGGTCAGTCACCTGGATCGCCACCAGCTCGGGCAACTCTGGTGGCAGGGCTGGCCGCCGCTGCTGCTCAGTGGCGGCGTCGTTCTGCTGCTGCTGGTGTTCGGCGTGCGGCGCTACAGCCAGCTGTTGAGTGCCCATGATGCGGCGGCGGCTGAGCTGGCGGCGGCGCGCCAGCTTGAACAAAGCCAGGTCGAGCTGCAGAAATCGCATGACCTGCTGTCGCTGACCGAGCAAGCGGCAGGCGTCGGCTTCTGGGACTGGGACTTGAATCTCGGTCCCGACCGGCTGAATTGGTCGGACCAGATGTTCCGGCTTTTCGGTCTGGAGCCCGCCAGCGTATCGGCCAATTTTGATACCTGGCGCCAGGCGGTCCATCCCGACGATTTGCCTGCAGCCGAGGCTGCCATTGCCGAAGCTCTGCGCGAGCATCGACCGTTTGCAGCGACCTACCGTGTCATCTGGCCCGATGGCCAGATCCGCTGGATCGACGCCTTTGGTCATGACAGTTCTGACGCCACCGGCACGCCAACACATTTTTCGGGCCTGTGCCTGGATGTGACTGCACGCAAGCAGTCCGAGCAGATCCTGCGCGACCTCAATGCCAGCCTGGAGAGCAAGGTGCGCGAGCGCACCGCCGAAATCCAGTTGCTGGCCGAGAACGCCTCGGATGTGGTGTTCCGCGGCAACAACAGCGGTGTGTTCGAATGGATATCGCCGTCGGTGACAGTGCTGGTGGGCTGGCTGCCCGAGCAGATGATCGGCCAGCCTTTCCTTGAATTCATTCACCCGGATGATCTGGCTACGGCGAGGGCGGCTCAGCAACGCCTGCTGCAAGGCGAACGCACGACTTTCGAAACCCGCATCCGCACCCGTGACGGCGGTTTTCACTGGGTCTCGATCAGCGCCAAGTCGATTCTCAATGCGGCCGGCCAGGTCGAGGCACGGGTGGGCGGCTGGCGCGACATCCAGTCCGAAGTCATGGTCAGGGACCAGCTGAGTCAATCCAGGAATCAGATCGAGCAGGCCCTGGCCGAGATGACGGCATCTGAGACGCGCTTCCACGCCATCTTCGCCCAAGCCCCGATCGGCATCGCGCTGACCGGTTCGCGCAGCGGGCATATCTATGAGTGCAACGAGCGCTATGCGGCCATCTCTGGCCGCAGCGTCGAGCAGATGCGCCATGCCGACTGGATGCAGATCACGCATCCGGACGACATCCAGCCCGATCTGGACAATATGGCGCGCCTGAACGCCGGGGAAATCCCCGGCTTCCAGATGAACAAGCGTTACCTCAGGCCCGATGCTTCGGTGGTCTGGGTCCGCATGACGGTGGCACGGATCCAGGTCGATCCGCGTGAGAGTCCGCGCCACCTCTGCATGGTGGAAGACATCACCGAGCAAAGACAGATCGAACAGAGCTTGCTGGCCGCCAAGGACGCAGCCGAGCAGGCCAGCCGGGCCAAGAGCGCGTTCGTGGCCAACATGAGCCATGAAGTGCGCACGCCGATGAATGCGGTGCTCGGCTTTCTCGACATCCTGGCCGATTCCGGCCTGGACGCCCAGCAGCGCACGCTGGTCGACAAGGTGCAGAAATCGTCCCGCTCGCTGCTGCGCATCCTGAACGATATCCTGGACTTCTCCAAGCTTGACGCTGGCGCGGTCGATCTGGAACTGGCGCCGTTCGTGCTCGAGGAGGTGCTGCGCGACGCCACCGACCTGTTCGCGCTGGCGGCCAGTGCCAAGGGGCTGGAACTGGTGCTTGATGTGCCGCCCGGATTGCCGCCGCATTATTCGGGCGACGCCTTGCGTCTCGGGCAGATCCTGGTCAACCTGCTGGGCAACGCCGTCAAGTTCACCGAGCGCGGCAGCGTGCATCTGGCGGTACATGCGCTGGCCGACGAGGGCACACAGCAGCGCCTGCGCTTCGAGGTGAAGGATTCCGGCATCGGCCTGACGCCCGAGCAAACGCAGCTGCTGTTCCAGCCGTTTGTGCAGGCTGACAGCTCCACCACCAGGCGCTTTGGCGGCACCGGCCTGGGGCTGACGATTGCCAAGCGTCTGGTCGAGTTGATGGGCGGCGAGATCGGTGTGCGCAGCGAGCTGGGCCGTGGTACAACCTTCTGGTTTACCGTGCTGTTGACACCCGACAGGCGTGCGGAAGCTACCGCGCCGCCGCCGTTGAAGCCGGGGCGAGTGCCACCGTCGAGCGGCTTTGTGCCCTTGCCGGCGGTCGAGGGCAAGGTGCCCGACCCTTACCAGCAAGCCAGGCCGATCCGTGGCGCCGAACTGCTGCTGGTGGAGGACAACTTGACCAACCAGGAAGTTGCACTGGCCATGCTGACCAAGATGGGCTTGCAGGTGGCAGTGGCCAATAACGGACGCGAGGCACTGCAGAAGCTGGCCGAGAAGCCCTGTGCGCTGGTGTTGATGGACCTGCAAATGCCGGTCATGGACGGTTTTGAGGCGACCGCCGCGATCCGTGCCACCGGCTGGGGCCACAGCTTGCCGATCATTGCCATGACCGCCTCGGCCTTTGCCGATGACCGCCGGCGTGTGCTCGATGCCGGCATGAACGACTTCGTCAGCAAGCCGGTCGATCCACAGCAGCTGCTCAGGACCTTGTTGCGCTGGTTGCCACAACCCCCGTCGACTGCCGACACCGCAGTAGATGCCCGTGCGGCCAAGGCAGCCGTGCTGCAGCCTTCCATGGCGCCGCAGGGCATGCTGGTGCCGCCTCTGGACGGCTTCGATTTGGCACAGACGCTCGATCGGTTCGGCCAGGATCAGCAACTGCTGCTGAGCGTGTTGCGCCAGTTCCTGTGCGACTTCAAGCCAGATGAATGGGCGGCGCAATTCGACGCGGCCTGTCTGGACGGGCAGCGGACCCATGCGCAACGACTGGCCCATACCCTGCTGGGAGTGGCCGCCAATGTCGGGGCGGTGCGGCTGCATGCCGCTGCTGCAGCACTCGATGCGGCGCTGAAGGATGAAGAGGGCGATCCGGCCAAGCTGCAACAGTATCGCAACGACTGTCTGGACGCCTTGCGCGCTGCGGTGGCAGCGGTGCAGGCAGGCCTGCCGGCCACTAACCCCCAGCTCCAGGCGGCACAGCAAGATCTGGCCGCGGTCGAGCAGCTGCTGCGTCGCAATCGTCTGGTGCCGGTAGCGCTGCTGACCAGTCTGCATGAGCATATAGGCCAGCACGCGGCAGCCATGCTGCTCGGGACGCTGCGTGATCAGATCGATGTCTTCGATTTCGATCGCGCCCTCAAGACACTCCAGGCCATGCAGGACAGTCTGTCGTCTTGAGCCCCTGGTCAGTTTGGCCAGCCGGCAGCCGCGCGGCCCAACGGTTGCGGCGGCAGTCCTCTGCCGGGTCCTAGGGCCGTAGCTGATGGCTATGCCGCTGGCGCCCGATGCCACTGGCTTGCCGCTTCCCTGTTCTCCGTGAGGTGGCTATGATTCATCCTGCATCCAATATGAAAAAAATAAGAATTTGGTCGAAAGGCTGATTCAGGGAGTGAAGTCATGGTCTTGTCTACGCTGCGGCTGAAAAATCAACTGCTGTCCTCATTGCCCGATGCCGAGTGGCCGTACTGGCATCCCTGGCTCGAATGCGTCGACTTGACCGCCGGCAAGCTGCTGTACGAGTCGGGCAGCTGCATCCATCACGTCTACTTTCCCTTGACGGCGCTGGTGTCGCTCTACCATGTGACCGAGAGCGGGGCCACTGCCGAGGTGGCTCTGGTGGGGCACGAGGGCGTGGTCGGCGTCTCCAGCTTCATGGGCGGGCGGGGGTCGATCAGCCATGCCGTGGTGCTTTGTGCCGGCCAGGCCTTGCAGCTGCCGTCCTCGGTCATCCGGCGCCGCTTCGAGCAGTCCAGCCAGGTGCAGAGCCTGATGCTGTGCTACACCCAGGCGCTGATTGCCCAGATGACGCATACCGCCGTCTGCAACCGCCACCATTCGGTCGACCAGGCCTTGAGTCGCTGGTTGTTGTTGAGCCTGGATCGTGTTCCGGGTCATGAATTGCAGATGACCCAGGAGCTGATTGCCAATATGCTGGGCGTTCGCCGCGAGGGGGTGACCGAGGCGGCGCTCAAGCTGCAGCGTGCCGGTCTGATCCGCTATGCCCGTGGCCGCATCGTCGTGCTCGATCGGCCGGGCCTGGAGCACCGTTGCTGCGAATGCTATCGCGCCATCAAGGCGGAATACGACCGCTTGCTGCCCGAGCCGGTGCTGGATCGACCGCTTCCTGCCAGTGGCGCGCGCTTTGAGCCGCTGCTGGGCCGATTGCCGGAAAGCGCGGTCGGCTGAGTATGCCGCGCCGTGCCAGGTCGAGCGGTGCCAGGCCACGTTGCAGCCCACGCCCATGAAAAAAGGACCTGGGTCACCCAAGGTCCTTGTTTTCGGGCGCGCCGAGCTGGCGCGCCACTGGCTGGCACAGCCGGGTCAGAGGACCGGCCGTGCGCTGATCAGCTGATCAGTAACGGCCGCCGCCGTAGCCGCCACCGTTGCCACCGCCGTAGCCACCGCCATTGCCGCCACCGAAGCCGCCGCCGCTGCGACGAGCGCCGCCGCCGAAGCCGCCCGGACGGTCTTCCTTCGGACGTGCGACGTTGACGGTGATGGCGCGGCCATCAACCGACATGCCGTTCAGGGCTTCGATGGCAGCTTGCGCTTCTTCATCGGTACCCATTTCGACAAAGCCGAAGCCCTTCGAGCGGCCGGTTTCGCGGTCGGTCATGACCTTGGCCGAAACGACGGTGCCGTACTCGGAGAAGTTTTGCTGCAGGCTGCCATCGTTGACCGAGTAGGGCAGGTTACCGACGAAGAGTTTGTTGTTCATATGAGTTCCTATTGAGGCGCGTGCAAAAAATTGCTGAACGCGCCGGGTTGCTATTGGTGGGGTGGGTAATCAGCGGAACTTGCGTCGCGCTGGTGCCGCTCCGCCGCCGGAGCGGGGCTCCAGATGGCGGAAGGTGATGCGGCCCTTGGTCAGGTCGTAAGGAGACAGTTCGAGCGTCACTTTGTCGCCGGCCAGGATGCGGATATGGTTCTTGCGCATCTTGCCGCCCGAGTAGGCGATCAGGGTGTGACCGTTGTCCAGGGTCACGCGGAAGCGAGAGTCGGGCAGCACTTCGTCTACCTTGCCTTGCATTTCGATCAGGTCTTCCTTCGACATGAGGGGCTCCTTGTAGCGGTATGGATGGGGATGTCTGGGGCCTCAGGCCGCAAGCTGCGCAGGCAGCAGGCCGGGGCATTGGTTCAAGGCGTATTGCAGCGCTTCGTCACGGCAGCTAAACCGGGGCACGAAACGGAACACGCGGTCCAGCGTGCCGCTACCGCGGCCGCTGCGAATCGACAGCGAGGCGGCATAGTCGCCGGACTCGGTGGAATGAGTAAAGGGGGAGACAAGGAACTTGCCCACCGAAAATGTTTTTTCTAGTGTGGTGGTCATCAATCAAGGCCATATCCATGGCCGGCTGCAATATAAGGTTGTCGAGACGAGCGCCTGTAGTGGGGCGGCTCTTAGCGACCAAGGTCTTGGGGTGGCTGGTCCTGTATCAGGAACTGACCAGCAGTTAGGCTCGCCGCGAAGGGGGGAGTGTGACAACCCATGAGACCGAGAACGTCGCTAGGGAGCTGAGGTGGCGGGATAAAATAAACCGCAGACCATGTCAGACAACAGTCGTTGCAAAGGTAAGCAAATCGCAACGATGTTGATATTCTACTACTGATCCTGAATCTGTGCGGGCTTGTGGCTCGTTTTATTGCGTAGCGGCTTTCATCGGCTTGTCATCAGGGGTGGAGAATTTCTGTCCGGGCTTTAGTTCTGCCCGCATTTCATGACCTAATGTCTACATGGTTCGCATACATGCCCGCATCGGTCTCAGCTACGACGTCGGTCCCCAGGGCGCCGACTTTATTTTCAACCTCCAGGCGGCTCGCACGGCACAGCAGAGCGTGGTCTGGGAGCAGCTCGATATCCAGCCCTTCGTCTTCAGCGTCGAGAGCTTCGATCCAGCCACCAACAACCGGATGCTGCGCCTGACCGCGCCGCCCGGGCATCTGGAGCTGGATTACCGCTGCACGGTCGACCTGCGCCACCATGTCGAGTTGCCGCATGAAGTCGCCGAGGTCCCGATCGCGCAGTTGCCACCGGCGGTGCTGCCCTATCTCTATCCGAGCCGCTACTGCCAGTCGGACTGCCTCGGTCCGCTGGTCATGGAGCAGTTCGGCCATCTGCCGCGTGGCTACCGCCGGGTGCAGGCGGTGGTCGACTGGGTCGGCAAGCAGGTCAGCTTCAAGTCCAATACCAGCAACTCCGCGACCTCGGCGCTCGACACGCTGCGCGACCGCGTGGGCGTCTGCCGCGATTTTGCCCATCTGTTCATCGCGCTGTGCCGCGCGCTCAACATTCCGGCGCGCTTTGCCACCGGCATCGACTACGGCGCCGACCCGGCCCTGGGGCCGCAGGACTTCCATGCCTATGTCGAGGTCTATCTGGGCCACCGCTGGTATATCTTCGATCCTTCGGGCACGGCGATTCCGATGGGCTTCATCCGCATCGGCACCGGGCGCGATGCGGCCGATGTGTCGTTTGCCACCATCTTCGGTGCCTTCCAGTCGGCAGCGCCCCTGATCGAGATTCGCGCCGAGGTCGGCCCTGTGCCCGGCTTCGAGCTGCCGGTCCATCGGCCCTGGGCCATTTCGACCGCAGCCTGAGGGCCGGTAGCGGCCCTTTTTCCGACCCCCGTTTTTCCTTGTGATGATCCTTCATCACCCTCCTGTGGAGCATTCATGGCCAACTCCCCCGATCAAGTCAGCATGGCATTGTTCTGCGACTTCGAGAACGTCGCGCTCGGCGTGCGCGATGCCAATTACGACAAGTTCGACATCAAGCGCATCCTCGAGCGCCTGCTGCTCAAGGGCAGCATCGTGGTCAAGAAGGCCTATTGCGACTGGGACCGCTACAAGGGCTTCAAGGCCACCATGCACGAGGCCAATTTCGAGCTGATCGAAATCCCGCATGTGCGTCAGTCGGGCAAGAACTCGGCCGACATCCGGCTCGTGGTCGATGCGCTCGACCTCTGCTACACCAAGTCGCATGTCAACACCTTCGTGATCATCAGCGGCGACTCGGACTTCTCGCCGCTGGTCTCCAAGCTGCGCGAGAACGCCAAGAAGGTGATCGGCGTCGGCGTCAAGCAGTCGACCTCGGACCTGTTGATCGCCAACTGCGACGAGTTCATCTTCTACGACGACCTGGTGCGCGAGAGCCAGCGCGCGCTGGCCAGACGCCAGCCGGCCGATGCGCCCGCCGCGCCACGCCGTTCGGCCGAGGAGGAGCGCCAACGCAAGGAGACGCTGGACAAGCGCCGTACCCAGGCGGTCGAGATCGCGGTCGAGACCTTCGATGCGCTGGTGTCCGAGCGCGGCGACAGCGGCAAGATCTGGGCTTCGGTGCTGAAGGAGGCGATCAAGCGCCGCAAGCCTGACTTCAACGAGACCTATTTCGGTTTCCGCGCCTTCGGCAACCTGCTCGAGGAAGCCCAGGCGCGCGGTCTGCTCGAGTTCGGCCGCGACGAGAAATCGGGTGCCTATGTGTTCCGCAGCAACGCGGCCACGGCGCAGGGGCCGGCCGAGTCCGAGGGCGAACGGCCCGCGTCCGGCCAGGCTCGCCCGGCTGCGCCAGCCAGGAGCGAGTCCGCCAGCGAGGGCAAGGAGCCTCGGCGGCGCGGCCGGGCCGGGCGCAAGCCAGTCCAGGTCGAAGTCGATGTCGAGCCGGAGTTTTCCGAGACAGCAGAGTCTGCAGCCCAGGACGTTGAGCCGGATGATCAGGCACAGGCACAGGCACAGGCACAGGCACAGGCACAGGCACAGGCACAGGCACAGGAACGCCCGGCCAGGCGCGAGCGCACCTTGCCGCTGCAACCCGAAGTCGAGGCCAAGGACGAGTTCGAGCCCGAGCCCGAATTCGAGCGGCCGAGCTATTTCCGCCAGCAGGCGCCCAGGCCGCAGCCCGTGCCGCAAGCGCTGCCCGAGGTGGTCGAGGTGGTAGCGGAGGTCGAGGTTCAGGCCGAAGCCGAGCCCGCTCCAGCACCCGTACCTGTACCCGAGAAGGCCGCGGCACCGCGCCGGGCGCGCGCCCCCCGCAAGACGGCGGCCAAACCCGCTGTCGCGGCGACGGCTGCCGAGCCTGAGCCTGCCGCAGCCAGCCCGATCCCGCTGGATTCGCCCGCACGGTCCGAGTCCGAACCCGAGCCAGCAGCGTTGCCGGAGCCGGCCTTCGCCTGGCCCGCCAAGCCGGCCGAGCCTGTTCCCGTCAAGGTCGCGCGCCCGCGCCGCGCCCGCAAGACGACCGGTGGCTCCGAGCCTAGCTGATCCTGCAGCCGGCCAGCAGCCCTTCGGCGGCCTGCTGGCCACTGCGCACCGCGCCTTCTAGCGTGGCGGGGTAAGGGCCTGCCACATAGTCGCCAGCGGCCCACAGCCCCGGCGCGATGGCCGCGCCTGGCCGCTGCAGTCCTGGCGTGCAGGCGAAGGTCGCGCGTTTCTCGACCACCGTTCGCAGTGGCTGCAGGCTGGCCAGTCCGAGTTGCTCGCGCGCCTGCGCCAGTACCTGGCGCTCGATCTCGGCGCGCTCGCCCCGGCTGGCGCTGACGACGAAGGCCAGCAGACCGGCCGGCCCACCGAGCTGGCCGCGATCGAAGGCGAATTGTGCCGGCGCCTCGGCCGAGCTGCGCAGCGCGACCATGGCGGCGCCGGCTGGCAGTCCGCCCGGGCTGCCGTCCGCGTTGCTTGCCTGGGCGTAGCAGGTGGCGATGGCTTCATGCGCCAGGGCTTCGGCCTGTGCGATCCAGCGCCCGCTGGCCGACTCTGCCAGCCCGTTGCCCAAGCCGTCCGCATCATCCATCTTGTCCAGGCCAGCGCTGCGCACCAGCCTGGCGGCCTCGCGCGGCGGGCAGGCCAGCAGCACCGCGTCGTAATCTTTTTCCTCGATGCGCCAGCCCGCGGGCCGGCGCTGCAGCGCCGTCACGCGCCGCCCGGCATGCAGGACGGCACCGCGATCGGCCAGCCAGCGCAGAGCCGGGCCGGGCAGCAGCTCGCCGAGGTCGACGCGCGGCAGCAGCAGGTCGGCGCCGCGCCAGTGGCCGTGGCCAGCACCGAACAGCGCATCCTGCAGCACGCGCAGTAGCACCGCCGAGCTCGCCTGCGCCAGCGGGGTGTTGAGCGCGGACAGGCAAAGCGGCTCGATCAGTTCGTCGATCACGCGCGGAGGCAGTCCGGCGCAGAGTCCGGCCACGCTCAGGTCCGCCGGGCAGGAAAATCCTGTCGCCCGCCAGCGCAAGCTGGTCTGGAGCAGCGCGAAGCGGTCGCGCCAGCCCCAGCCGCGCGCGCCCAGGATGGCGGCCAGCAGATCCAGCGGTGCTGGCCAGCGCGCGGCCCATGCCGGCACCGCCAGCCCGGAGCCGTCGGCGTAGCGCAGATCGAGCGGGAGCTGCAGCAGGGCAGACTCGAGGTCCACGCCGAGCTGCTGCATCAGGCCCAGCGTCGCGCGGTAGCCGCCGATCAGGATATGCTGGCCGTTGTCGAGTCCCGGCATCTCGGTCGGCCCCTGTCCGGTCTGGCTGGTCAGCGCGCGGGCGCGACCGCCCCATTGGCGCGCGGCCTCAAAGACCTCGACCTGCCAGCCCCGTTCGGTCGCGCGCACCGCAGCGGCCAGGCCGGCCCAGCCGCCGCCGACCACGGCCAGCCGGCGCGCTGGTCCGTTCTCTGGCTGTGCGGGCCGCGAGGAGGGCGTCACAGCCGGCCCAGCGCCTGCACCTTCCAGGCCAGCCAGAGCTTGCGCAGCGGCGTCAGGCTGACGCGCCGGGTCAGCACCAGCTGCGGCTCGCGCGCGATCTCGTGCAGCAGGGTACGGTAGATGCTGGCCATCATCAGGCCGGGCTTCTGTGCCTGGCGGTCCTGCGCCGGCAGCAGGACCAGTGCCTCGTCGTAGGTCGCCAGGGCGCGCTCGATCTGGAACTGCATCAGCGCCTCGAAGCGCTGCGGGAAGCTGGCGTCGGAGGTGCTGCCGCGCTTGATCAGTTCATGCGCCTTGACGTCGAAGCGCTGCAGGTCCTCGATCGGCAGGTAGACGCGGCCGCGCACTGCGTCCTCGCCGACGTCGCGGATGATGTTGGTCAGCTGCAGCGCCAGCCCGAGCCGATGCGCATAGTCGGTGGTGCGCGGATCGGTCTGGCCGAAGATGTTGGCAGCGACCTCGCCGACCACGCCAGCGACCAGATGGCAGTACTGCTTGAGGTTGGCGAAGTCGAGGTAGCGGGTCTGGGTCAGGTCCATTTCGCAACCCTCGATCACCTGCAGCAGATGGCGCGCCTCGATGCCGAAGGTCTGGCTGTGCGGCAGCAGGGCCTGTAGCGCCGGGTGGCTGGCCTGGCCGGCAAAGGCATTCCTGACCTCGCCGCGCCACCAGTCGAGCTTGGACTGCGCGATGCCGGGGTCCGACACTTCGTCGACCACGTCGTCGATCTCGCGACAGTAGGCATAGAAGGCCGTGATGGCGGCGCGCCGCTCCGGCGGCAGGAACAGGAAGGCGTAATAGAAGCTGCTGCCCGAGGCGGCGGCTTTTTGCTGGGCGTATTCTTGTGGCGTCACGGTGTCACGGCGTCATGGCGTCATATGGGACCCAGAGTGTAAGGGGCCAGCCCCTGGGCCGGGCTGGCTGGGCTGCTCAGGTCCGCATGCGCAGGGCGCGCCACAGCAGCAGCGGCAGGTCGGCAGCGCCGAGCTTGGGACGCGAGCGCCAGGTCCGATGCTGCAGCCGCTCGATCTGGTCCAGTATCCGCAGGCCGCCTTGCACCACCAGCCGCAGTTCCCAGCCCAGGCGTCCGGGCAGGCGGGTGGCCAGTGGGGCGCCGTCTTGCATCAGCGCGCGCGCCTGTTGCGTCAGCTCGGCCAGCAGCGCGCGTGCGGCGGCGTCCTGTTGCGGGTCAAGCTCAGGCACCAGCAGCGCGGCCTCATCGACGCCATGGCGTGCCAGCCGCTCCAGCGGCAGGTAGTGGCGCCCGCGTTGCAGGTCGAGTCCGAGGTCCTGCCAGAAGTTGATCAGTTGCAGCGCACTGCAGATGGCATCGCTCTGGCGCAGCGATTCGGCGTCATGCACGCCATACAGGTGCAGCAGCAGGCGCCCGACCGGATCGGCCGAGCGGCGACAGTAGTCGAGCAGGGCGGCAGGGTCGGCATAGCGGCTGCCGGCTGCGGTGTAGCGCACATCCTGCTCGAAGGCGTCGAGCAGGTCATGCAGCGGTTGCGCCGGCAGCTGGTGCGCCGCGATCGCGCGCGCCAGGGCTGCGAACTGGCCCGACCAGCGCGGATCGACGGCTGGCTGGCCGGCCAGTGCGCGTTCGAGTTCGGCCCGGTAGGCCGCCAGTTCGGCCAGACGCTGGGCCGGACTCGCATCGCCTTCGTCGGCGATGTCGTCGGCGCTGCGCGCGTAGTGGTAGAGCGCCGTGACGGTCGGGCGCAGCCGCGCCGGACAGAGCCAGGAGGCGACGGGGAAGTTTTCGTAATGGTCCACACCTTGCATGGGCCTATGCTGCCACAGGATGGGGGCGCAAAAGCGGCCGCTTCTGGCCTTACAATCTTGACTTTCGTTGATCAGCCCGCAAGCGGCTGGTCACGAATGGACTGCGCGGGTGGCGAAATTGGTAGACGCACCAGGTTTAGGTCCTGACGGTGGCAACACCGTGCCGGTTCGAGTCCGGCCTCGCGCACCACCCTTTCTCTCTATCTCTCGGTTCTGTTGCCCGGTCCAGCCCGGGATACCGATTGATGCGACTGTTACATCAAGGTACAGGATCGCCTCGGGCCATGCGCTGCACAATGCAGCTTCCGCATTCGAGCTCATACGATGAACATCCCATTCAAAACCACGCTGGCGGCCCTGTTGCTGGCTGCGGCTGTCGGTCAGGTACACGCCGACGGCTGGCGTGGTCATGGCCGTCAAGGGTTCAACCACTACCGATCGGCTCCGGCGCGCGTGCATGGCTCGGGCTGGATCGCGCCGCTGGTCGTGCTCGGCATTGCCGGCGTGGCGCTCAGCGCCGCGAGCCAGGCGCCCGCGACCGTGGTGGTACAGCCGCCGCCCCAGCCGGTCGTGGTCTATCCGCAGTCATCCGGCTATGCCGTGCAGCCGGCCTATGCCCTGCCGGCAGGCGCCGTCTATGCCAGCCCCGGTTACGCGGGGCCGACCTATGCCGCACCGCCGCAGGCCGTCGAATCGGCACCGGATGGCGTGGCCTATTACTGCCCGAGCCATGGCCAGTATCACCCTCAGGTGCAGTCCTGTCCTGGCGGCTGGCAGCTGGTGGCCATGACGCGTTGAGCGCCGGTTGACGCTCGACCTGCGAAGTTCCTGTCAGGCCGCCGTCGGATTCAGTGGTCCACGCGCCAGATCGGCAGCTGCCAGTCGCGCCAGAGCGCCAGCATGCGCAGCCCGGCCGTGAAGAACACCGTCGCGCTCAGGGCCAGCCAATCGGGTGTCTGGAGCGCCTGCAGGCCCAGATAGACCCAGCCGCCCAGGAAGGCGCATAGCGCATAGGGCCGATGGTCGCTGAAGGCAGCCGGGATCTGGTTGCAGACGATGTCGCGCAGCACGCCGCCGAACACCGGGGTCACGACTCCCATCAGCACCGCCACCAGGGCGGGCATGCCGTGCGCGCTGGCCAGGTCGACGCCGACCGCAGCGAACAGGCCCAGCCCGAGCGCATCGGGTAGCTGGATGACTTTTTCGGTGGGTTCGAAATGTCGCCGTCGCATGAACATCATGGCTGCCGTGCTCAGGGCCAGCACCCCCCACAGGTATTCGACATGCCGGACCCAGAAGAAGGGTCGCAGGTCGAGCAGGATGTCGCGCAGGGTGCCGCCGCCGAGCGCGGTCAGGAAGGCCACGGCATAGACCCCAACCGCATCGAGCCGGCTGCGCGCCGCGGTCATGACTCCCGACAGCGTGAAGGCGATGGTGGCTGACAGTTCCAGGGCATGTCGCATCCACTCGCCCCAAGTCGAAAAACTGATCATGCTCGGGTTTCCTGCGCTGCGGCTGTGGCTGGGTCTTGACGGGTGCGAGGCTGGCAGTGCGTGTGCTCAATGGCCATACAAGCCCATGCGATGTGCCAGTTCGACCGCCGACTGGACCTGCAGCTTCTCGAAGATGTTGGCGCGGTGGAACTCCACCGTGCGCGGCGTGATGCCCAGGTGCTCGGCAATGTTCTTGTTGTAGTGGCCCGCGAGCAGTTCGCCCAGTACCTCGCGCTCGCGCGCGCTGAGCCCTGCCAGTGCGCGCTGGAACTCGAGCTTGTCACGCGAGCCGGCCTGCAGCGCCAGCGCGGCCTGCCTGGCCGCCTCGACCCGGTCGACCAGCTGATTGTTCTGGAACGGCTTCTCGAGGAAGTCCCAGGCGCCCTGCTTGACCGCTGCGACCGCCATGCCGACGTCGCCGTGTCCGGTCAGGAACAGCACCGGCCAGGGCCAGCCCATGGCCTTGAGCCGCTCGAAGGTCGCCAGCCCCGACAGGGGTTCCATCCGGATGTCGAGCAGCAAGACACAGCAGGCCCAGGGCTCGCTGCCCGCACGCAGTGCCTGCAGGAAGGCCTCGCCGCCGCTCCAGCTGCGCGCGGGCAGGCCGCGCGAATCCAGCAACCAGGCCAGGCCATCGCGAAAATCCTCATCGTCGTCGACGATGTGTACGGTTGGGTTCAAGTTGTCAGGGGCAGCCACAGGGTGAATTGTGCCCCGTGCAGCGCGGCGCTGTGCCCGACCTCGATCCGGCCGTGATGGGCCTCGACGATCGAGCGGCAGATCGACAGGCCCATTCCCATGCCGCCCGGCTTGTGGCTGGCGAAGGCGTTGAAGATGCTGGCGCGCTGCGCCTCGGGGATGCCGGGCCCGCTGTCCTCGATCCGGACTCCGGTCAGGCCGCTTTCCTGCACCAGGCTGATGCGCACCAGGGCCGGGCCGCTGGCTCCGACTCCGGCCCACTCGGTCGCGTTCAGGATCAGGTTGTGCAGTGCGTGCTCGAGCAGCAGCGCATCGGCCGACACGCTCGGGCCTGGCTCGGTAGATGAGTCGGCTGGTTCGGGCAGATCGAGCTGCAGCGCCACTCCTGGCGGCAATGTCAGCTGCTGCGCGACGCGGCGCACGAAGGGCACGAGCGCCAGCGGCTGGCGGCTCATTTCCTGGCGCCGGGCAAAGGCGTTGATGCGCTGGATCACCAGGCCGGCTTTCTCGGCCATGCGTTCGATGCGCTCGAGCACCGGCACGATTTCCGCCTTGCTGATGCTGTCCTGGCGCACCCGGTTGAGCAGGCCGCTGGCAAAGCTGCTGAGCGCGCCCAGCGGCTGGTTGAGCTCGTGCGCCAGCGTCGAGGCGACCTCGCCGACTGCGACTAGCCGGCCCGAGGCCTCGAGCTGTTCCTGCTGGCGTGCCGCCAGCCGTTCGACCCGCTTGCGCTCGGTGATGTCGAGCAGGGCGTACATCCAGCCCATCACGCGGCCGTCAGCCTGGGTCAAGGGCGCGCCGTGGACCAGCAGCTCAAGCTCATGGCCGTCGCGGTGCTGTAGCTGCAGCTCGATGCCGGCGCTCAGTCCGGAGCTCACGGCTGCCGCCGTCGGCAGCGCCTCCAGGCTGGCCGCCAAGGCCGGCGGCCAGTCGCTCGTGGTGGCCAGCTCGCGCGCCGACCAGCCCAGCATGCGGCAGAAGGCCGGGTTGGCGTAGAGGCATTGACCGTCCAGGTCGCGTGCCAGCAGGCCCAGCGTGACCGAGCGCTCCATCGCACTGCGCAGCGCAATCTGGGTTTGCAGTCGCCGCTCGGCCTGGCGCCGGCGCAGCGTGCCGCGCCAGAAGAAATAGAGTGCCACCAGCATCGCGGCCAGGCAGACCAGCGCAATGCCGAAGAAGGCGCGCGGCGCGATGGCCGGACGGGCTTGCAGCAGCTCGACCGCCAGTTTCCACTGCGCGCCGGGCAGCGGCATGGCGACCGGATAGCGCAGGGCTGGCTGTCCTGGCTGGACTGGCGCCGCCAGCCCGGGCTCGTCGTCCAGCGTCAGCAGGGCGTGGTCGGCCAGAAACCAGGCCGGCACGATCTGTTCCAGCGCGCGCTCGATCCGGATCGCCGCGACCTGGTTACCCAGGAAGCGGCCTTGCTCGAAGCGGGGCACCGCCAGCCAGAGCAGCGCGTCGCCTGGGCGCTGGTGGCCGCGCAGCGGGCCGGCATAGGCGGGGCGTTGCAGGCCGCGTCCGGTGTCGAGCATCACCGCCAGCGTGCCGCTGTCCTCGGGCTGGAGCTCGGTGGCGGCCATGATGGCGGGCCATTGCCCGGGGTGGTCTTGCTGCTCGGACGCCAGCCAGCCCTGCCAGGCGATCACGCCCTCGCCGCGCCAGAGCAGGCCGGCGCGTGGTGGCTGAAGCGGCTCAGGCGCCGGCTGTGCGCTGTCGAGCTGGGTCAGGTCGCGCTCGAGCCGCTGGAAATGAAAGCGCAGCGTCTGCTCCAGCCACTGGGCGTCGGCAGCGCGGCGCAGCTCTTCTTCCTGCGCCTCGACATCGCGCAGGAACAGCACCAGCAGCACGATGCAGACCGCCACCAGTGTCAGCAGGCCGGCCAGCCAGAGCAGGGCGCGCCGGCTCGAGGCCGAAGCCTGGCGGGCGTCCAGGTCGAGCGGGTCGAGGTCTACGGCGGGCTCGGTCTTCATGGTGGTGGAATGCGCTTAGCATAGCGGACATGCCGCACCGAGTCCGCCCCGACCGCACCCGAGCCTTGCGCCGGCGCCTGCTGCTTGCCAGCGGGCTGGCCGGGTTGACTGCAATGGGGGTGGCTGCTCCGGCACAGGCGGCCAGGCCCGAGCTGCTGCTGCGCTTCTCGCATGTGGTCGCCGCCGGCACGCCCAAGGGCCAGATGGCGCTGCATTTCCAGCGCCTGGTGGCACAGCGCAGCGCGGGCCGCATTCGGGTCGAGGTCTATCCCGACTCCCAGCTCTACGGCGACGAGGACGAGCTCGAGGCGCTCAAGCTCGGTGCGGTCGAGCTGCTGGCGCCTTCGCTGTCCAAGTTCGGCCAGGCCGGCCTGCCCGAGTTCGAGGTCTTCGACCTGCCCTTCCTGTTCGATGATCTGGCCCAGGTGCGGCGCGTGACGCAGGGCCCGGTCGGGCGCCGCCTGCTCGAGCGGCTCGCGCACCAGCAGATGGTCGGACTCGGCTTCATGGACGGCAGTTTCAAGCAGATGAGCGCGAACCGGCCGCTGCGCGCGCCGGCCGACTTCAAGGGCTTGCGGCTGCGCGTGCAGGCCTCGCGCGTGTTGGTGGCCCAGATGCGTGCGCTCGGCGCCGAGCCGGTGGTGCTGCCCTTTGGCGAGACGCGCCGCGCCCTGGCCCGGCGGGTGGTCGATGGCGCCGAGAACCCGCTCTCGAATTTCCTGACCCAGGGCCTGCAGGCCGTGCAGACCGATCTGACCCTGACCCGTCACGGCTACCTGGGCTATGCGGTGGTCAGCCACCCGCGCTTCTGGGACAGCCTGAGCGCTGCCGACCGGACACTGTTGCGCCAGGCCCTGGCCGAGTCGCTTGCATTCGGCAACCGGCTCTCGGCCGAACTCGATCGCCAGGCGCTCGAGCGGGTGCTCCAGCTGCCGCGCCTGCGCGTCCATGTCCTCAGCGCGCCCGAGCGCGCCGAACTGCAGCGCACGGCACAGGCGGTCCAGCTCGGTTTCGAGCGCCGAGTCGGCGCAGGCTTGCTGGCCGAAGTGCGAGGCGCGATCGCACCGACGACTGCAGCGGGCGATTAGGGTAAACCCGACTGTTGAATGCCACAGTTGGCAGCGCGGCGGGCGCTGCGTATCGTTGCGACCTTTCCCGTGCTGCGGGTGCCGGGACAGGTTCTGGTGCCTGCGCTGCCCCTTCAATCCTTAATCGAGTCCGTCGCCATGGCCACTACAACTGCGCGAAAGCCTCTCTACAAGTCACTCTACGTCCAGGTCCTGGCCGCCGTCACGATCGGCGTGCTGCTGGGCCATTTCCAGCCGGAACTCGGCGCCCAGATGAAGCCGCTCGGTGATGGCTTCATCAAGCTCATCAAGATGATCATTGCGCCGATCATCTTCTGTACCGTCGTGGTCGGCATCGCCGGCATGGAGGACATGAAGAAGGTGGGCAAGACGGGTGGCCTGGCGCTGCTGTATTTCGAGGTCATGTCGACGCTGGCGCTGATTATCGGCCTGGTGGTGGTCAACCTGCTGCAACCCGGCTCGGGCATGCATGTCGACCCCAGCACGCTCGACACCAAGGCCATCGCGGCCTATACCGCGCCCGGCAAGATGCAGGGCACGGTCGACTTCCTGCTGCACGTGATCCCGAGCTCGGTGGTGGATGCCTTCGCCAAGGGCGAGATCCTGCAGGTGCTGCTGTTCTCGGTGCTGTTCGGCTTTGCGCTGCACAAGTTCGGCGGTCGCGGCACCATGGTGTTCGACTTCATCGAGAAGTTCTCGCATGTGCTGTTCGACATCGTCGGCATCATCATGAAGGTGGCTCCGATCGGTGCTTTCGGTGCGATGGCGTTCACGATCGGCAAGTACGGCGTGGGTTCGCTGTTCTCGCTCGGCAAGCTGATGGGCGCCTTCTACCTGACCTGCCTGCTGTTCGTCTTCGTCGTGCTCGGCATCGTCAGCCGTCTGCATGGCTTCAGCGTGTTCAAGTTCGTGCGCTACATCAAGGAAGAGCTGCTGATCGTGCTGGGTACCTCGTCGTCCGAGTCGGTGCTGCCGCGCATGATGGAAAAGCTCGAGAACCTGGGCGCGCGCAAGTCGGTGGTCGGCCTCGTGATCCCGACCGGCTACTCGTTCAACCTCGACGGCACCTCGATCTACCTGACCATGGCCGCGGTCTTCATCGCCCAGGCCACCGACACCCCGATGGACCTGACCCAGCAGCTGACCCTGCTGGCCGTGCTGCTGCTGACCTCCAAGGGCGCCGCCGGCATCACCGGCAGCGGCTTCATCGTGCTGGCAGCCACGCTGTCGGCCGTCGGTGGCGTGCCGGTCGCCGGCCTGGCGCTGATCCTGGGCATCGACCGCTTCATGTCCGAAGCGCGTGCGCTGACCAACCTGGTCGGCAACGGCATCGCGACGCTCGTGGTCGCCCGCTGGACTGGTGACCTCGACATGAAGCGCCTGCACCAGGGCCTGGACCATCCGACCCTGACCGAAGCGCAGGACCCCGAGCTGATCCTGGATCAGCAGGTCACGAAGATGGCAGTGGCACCGGCCAAGGCCTGATTCCGGTCCGGACTGACTGTGACGGGGCGTATCCTTGGGGGTACGCCCTTTGTCTTTGCTGGTCCGGGCGCCGTGACCCGCCGTGACCACTACAATCCGGCCCCTCCCACATCACACCGAGCGCAGCATGGACATCGTCGTCAACGAGGAACTCAAGGCCTATATCGATCCCCTCACGCCCGAGGAATACGCGGCGCTCGAGCGCAGCCTGCTGGCCGAGGGCTGTCGCGATGCGCTGGTGCTGTGGGGCGACTTGCTGGTCGACGGCCACAACCGCTATGCGATCTGCCGTCAGCATGGCCTGCCGTTCCAGACCGTGCAGAGCAAGCGCTTCAAGGACATCGAGGATGTGCACCTGTGGATGATCGACCAGCACCTGGGTCGGCGCAGCGTGTCGGACTTCCAGCGCGGCGTGCTGGCCTTGCGCCAGCGCGAGATCGTCGCTGCGCGCCGGGCCCGTTTCCTCGAGGCCTCGGCCCAGCCCGCGCAGCAGGGCGCTGCCGATGCACCAGCCCCGCAGAGCGCCGCGGCCGAAGACCTGCCCTGGGAGGGCGAATCCAGCTATCCCGAGCCCGCGCCGCTCAAGAGCCGCGAGGACCTGGCGCGCGCCGCCCGCCTGAGCAGCAGCCAGGTCGCGATGATCGAGAAGATCCAGCAGCAGGCCGAGCCCGAGCTGGTGGCTGCGCTCAAGTCGGGCGCGATCTCGATCAATGCCGCTGCTGCCGTCGCGACCCTGCCACCCGAACAGCAGAAAGCCGCTGCCGTCGCTGGCAAGGATGAGCTCAAGCAGGCCGCCAAGCGCGTGCGCGAGGCCCAGCGCAAGCCGCGCGCGAAGACTGCAGCCCAGGCAGGCGAGGGCGCCGCGTCTGATTCGTCCGATCCGTCGGTCGCCGCCGACCAGGCGGGCGAACTGCAGGCGCTGCAGCAGCGGGTGGCCGAGCTCACGGCCGAGAACGAGGCGTTGCGCAAGCAGGTCACCAACCTGCTGTCGCAGCTGGTGGGCTGAGTCCGCCGCACCGCAGTCGGGCCTGACCTTGCCTGCCCACCCCGTCAGCTATGCCTTCGACCCGGCCCAGCTTGAACGCCTGCTGACGGTCGAGATGCCGTTTGGCAAGTACCAGGGCCGGCCGATCGCCGACCTGCCGGGCAATTACCTGAACTGGTTCGCGCGCGTGGGCTTTCCCGCCGGCGATATCGGCCGCCTGCTGGCGCTGATGCAGACCATCGACCACAACGGCCTGCGCGATCTGCTGCGCCCCTTGCGTGCCCTGAAGCGCCGATCCTGAGTGCCGCCCGGTCGGACTTGCGCTTGATATTCAGGTATTGACTGAGCTTGAATCAGCGAGATTCTGCTTTTTTATGCGGATAAAACCGCTATCCTGTGTAGCGTGAAGCAACTTTCTCACTGGAGTGCAAGATGAAAACCATGTCCCTGCTCGCGGCCGTCCTGGCCCTGGGTCTTACCTTTGGTGTCGGTGATGCCGACGCCGCCAAACGCCTGGGTGGCGGCAAGTCCGCCGGCATGCAGCGCGAGATGACGGTCGACAAGACCCCGGGCGCGACGCCGGCCCAGACGCCGACCGCCCCGATGGCTGCCACCACGCCGGCACAAGGCGCCATGGCTGCCGCGCCCGCTGCGGCGGCTGCACAGTCCAAGCGTTCCTGGATGGGCCCGCTGGCCGGCATCGCCGCTGGTATCGGCCTGGCCGCGCTGGCCTCGCATTTCGGCTTCGGCGATGAGCTGGCCTCGATGATGATGATCGGCCTGCTGGTCATGGTCGCGGTGGCGGTGATCGGTTTCATCATGCGCCGCCGTGCCGCGGCCCGCAATCCCGCCATGGCAGCGGCTGGTGCCGGCGCTGGTGCAGGCGGCATGTTCCGCACTGGCCAGACCGATGCGCCGGCCTCGCGTGGCTTCGACGTCTCGATGCCGCCGGCCACCCCGGCGTCGGGTGCCTCGACCGGCTCCTCGCTGTTCGGCTCGAGTTTTGGTGCCAGCCCGGCGCCGACTTCCGCCATCGGTGCCGGCCTGTCGGCAGCCCCGACCCAGGCTCCGGTCATTCCGGCCGGCTTCGATGTCGAGGCCTTCGTGCGCAACGCCAAGGTCAACTTCATCCGCCTGCAGGCGGCCAACGACAGCGCCAACCTCGACGAGCTGCGCGAGGTCACCACGCCCGAGATGTTCGCCGAGCTCAAGATGGACATCGTCGAGCGCGGCGCCGCTGCGCAGCAGACCGAAGTCGTCACCCTGGGCGCCGATGTGCTCGAGGTGGTCGAGGACGCCGCGCGCTATGTCGTCAGCGTGCGCTTCACCGGCCAGATCCGCGAAGACAAGTTCGCCGCACCGGAAGCCTTCGACGAAGTCTGGCACCTGACCAAGTCGCGCACCGGTTCGGGCGGTTGGCTGTTGTCCGGCATCCAGCAGGCGCGCTAAGCCCTGCGCCGGTAGGTGGCGGGGGCATGGGCCAAAATACGTCCATGTCCGCCACCTACCTCCAAGTTCCCTTTCGCGACAAGGACAGCGCCAAGGCGCTGGGCGCGCGCTGGGACCCGGCCCAGCGGCAGTGGTATGTGCCTGCAGGCCGCGAACTCGCGCCCTTTGCCGCCTGGCTGCCGGTAGACCTGGTTGACGCCAGTCTGCCGCTGCCGCCTGACAGCACAGCCGCGGCTGTCGCCTTTGCCGCGCTGGTTCCGAATGCCGCCGATGAGCCGGCAGTCCCGGGCAGTCGGCTGACAGCCGTCTCCGAGCCCGCTGCCGCCTACTCCAGCTCCAGCCTCACTTCGCAGCGCCAGCCCGGCATCAGCCTGTCGCAGCTGCTCGCTGGCGTCTCCCAGCTGGTCGCCCAATCCTTCCCTTCCGGCCTCTGGACCCTGGTCGAGGTCCTTGATGCGCGCCTGCGCAACGGCCATGTCTACCTCGAACTGTCCGAGCGCGATGCCGCGGGCCAGGTGCTGGCCAAGGCCAACGGCATGATCTGGGCGTCCAACGCCAGCCGCATCCTGCCCGAGTTCGAGCGCGCCACCGGCGCCACCCTGGGCCCGGGCATCAAGTTGCTGGTGCGGGCGCGCCCGGTGTTCAAGCCGCAATACGGCTTCAGCCTCGAGCTCGACGCGATCGACTCCGGCTACACCCTGGGCGACCTCGAGGCCAGGAAGCGCGAGATCCGCGAGCGGCTGCAGCGCGAGGGGCTCTATGCGCGGCAAAAGCAGCTCGCGCCGCCCTGGGACTACCAGCAGGTGCTGGTGATCGCGCCCGAAGCCGCTGCCGGCCTGGGCGACTTCCAGGCCGAGGCCGCCCGCTTGCAGCGCCACGGTGTTTGCCGCTTCGATTACGCCTACAGCCGTTTCCAGGGCGAGGGCGCGGCAGCGGAAATCCGCCTGGTGCTGCTGCGCGCCTTGCAGCGGCTGGGCCAGAGTGGCAGGCCTGATGCGGTCGTGATCATCCGTGGCGGTGGCGCGGTCAACGACCTGGCCTGGCTCAACGACTATGAGCTCGCGCGCAGCTGCTGCGAGCTCGAGCTGCCGCTGCTGACCGGCATTGGCCACGAGCGCGACAACACCCTGCTCGACGAGGTCGCGCAGCAGCGCTTCGACACCCCGTCCAAGGTGATCGCCGGCATCGAGCAGCTGATCGTGCGGCGCGCTGCCGAGGCGCGTGCCCATTTCGAGGCCATCGCCCGACTCGGCCAGCGCAGCCTCGTGCAGGCCCGCAGCGAGGCGCAGCAGGCCGAGGCGCAGGTCCGCGTGCTGGCGTTGCGCCAGCTCGACGCGGCTCGCTACCGCGTGCCGGCGGCCTGGTCCGAGGTGCAAACCCAGGCCAGGCTGGCGCTGCGCCAGGCCCGCGAGCAGTCGCGGCTGCGGCTGCAGCAGCTCGGCGAGCGCGCCACGGCGCTGACTCAGCGCGCCAGCGACTTCAGTGCCCACGCCCTGCAGGAGGTGCACAGCGGCAGCCGCCAGGCGCTGCGCCAGGCCAGCGAGTCCTCGCGCGCGCTGATGCGCGAGATCGCCGGCCAGGGCCCCGACAAGACGCTGGCGCGCGGCTTCGCGATCGTGCGCGATGCCAGCTCGGGCCAGGTGCTGCAGCGCGCCGTCGAGCTCAAGGCCGGCCAGAAGCTGCAGATCCAGTTCCACGACGGCCAGCGGCTGGCCCAGGCCGCCGGGCCCGCCGACCCTTCCCCGATCGATGATCCGAAAGAGAACCCGCAATGAAAGCCAAGACCTTCAGGGATGCCTACGGCGTGCTGCAACGCCATGCCCAGACCCTGCGCGAGCAGGACGAACCCCATATCGATGACCTGCTGGCCATCGTGACCGAATCAGTCGCGGCCTACCAGGTCTGCCAGTCGCGCATCGCGGCGGTCGAGCAAGCGCTCGAGAAAGCCCTCGGCGAGGCCGCTGAAATTTCCTCCAACCCCGCAACCGAAAGCTAACCATGAAGCTGTTCCTCAAGCCCGGCGCCTGCTCGCTGTCCCCGCATATCGTGCTCGAAGAGCTCGGACTGCCCTACGAGACCGAAGTGGTCGACCTGGCCAAGAAGACCACCGCTTCTGGCCAGGACTATCTGGCCATCAACCCCAAGGGCTATGTGCCGGCACTGCTGCTCGACGGCGGTGAACTGCTGACCGAAGGCCCGGCGATCGTCCAGTACCTGGCCGACCTCGCGCCCGAGAAGCAGCTCGCGCCGGCCAACGGCAGCGTCGCGCGCTACCAGCTGCAGTCCTGGCTGACCTTCATCGGCACTGAAGTGCACAAGTCCTTCAGCCCCTTCTTCAACCCGAAGGCGCCGCAGGAGTGGAAGGACATCGCGCGCGCCAACCTCGAGCGCCGCCTGGCCTATATCGCGCAGCAGCTCGAAGGCCGTGACTACCTGCTCGGCAGCGACTTCTCGGTCGCCGACGCCTACCTGTTCACGGTGCTGAACTGGTCCAAGTTCATCAAGCTCGACCTCGGCGCCTGGCCCTTGCTGGCGGCCTACCAGGCGCGTGTGGCGGCCCGTCCGGCCGTGCAGGCAGCGCTCAAGGCCGAAGGCCTGGTCTGAGCGTTGACATGACGATGTCACAGTAATCCCCATCGACCGTGGTCAAGGCTGTGGACAAGCCAGGCAACAAGTCAGCAAGTGATTGCCCCGCCTGGTATTTTTTGCCTTGCTCAAAAACAAGGCAATTCAGCCAGGGATCAAAATGGCCGGATTCTGTGACATCACCAGGGAGCATTCCCCTCTATGCATCCTGTGCGAATCTGATAATCTGAACCCAATCGAGTTGGGTGTGGGAGTCTGGTTCGATTGCCGGCGTTACCTTGAATCAACATTGCGATGTGAGGGGGGAAGGTAACGTCTTTGAACCCGGCCTGGTGCCGGGTTTCTTTTTTTGTGTGCGGGACTTCGCCGGAGTCACGACGGGTAAACGCTAGAATCGCCGAAACGCACGACGGGGTGCGGAATCAGTCTGGGAGTGACACCGGATGGACAAACGATCGGGACCGCATGACCGTTTCGAGCGGCTTGGCAGCAAGCTGGCCCAGCTCGAGTCCTTGCTGACCATGGTGGGCGGCGAGGGCATTGGCCATTTTCGCCAGCAGGAGGCCGAGCAGCAGGCCTATTTCCTCGGCCTGTGCACGCGCCTGGCCGGTGAATGCCGCGACCTGTGCGAGTCGCTGCAGCTCGCCGAGCAAGACAGTGAAGCCGAACCGCGCCGGCCCCATATGCTGCTCAACTAGTCCTGGCTGGCGGCCTCGTCGAGGCCTTTTGGCTGCCCGACTCCCGACTACCCTACTGCGCGGCCAGGCAGGGACCCTCAGTCGCCGAGCCCCAGCGCCAGCCTGAGCGCAGCATCGTCGATCCCGTCGACCTCGACCCGCTTGGTGCGACCGCTGGCGCCCATCTCGATGCTGATGGCCGACTTGGGCACGCCGCATTGCTTGGACAGGAAGGCGATCAAGGCCTTGTTGGCCTCGCCGTCGACCGGCGGCGCTTTCAGCTGGATCTTGGGCTTGCCGTCGAACAGGCCCGCGAGCTGGGTCTGCTTGGCGCCGGGCTGGCAATAGACGACGATCCTGGCCATCGCGCTCAGGCTTCCTGGCGGGTCGCGATGATCTGGCCCAGGGCCTGCTCGAGCACCTCGACCGGGTGGCAGCCCGTGATCACATAACGCTGGTCGATGATCAGGGTCGGCACCGAGTTCACGCCCGCCTGGCGGTAGAAGGCCTCGCGCTCGCGCACTGCCTCGGCAAACTGGTCGCCGGCCAGCAGTTCGATCGCCTGCTCGCGTTCGAGTCCGGCGCTGTCGACGGCGCCCAGCAGCACGTCGTCGGCGTCCATCGGCAGCCGGTCGCGGTGGCAGGCCTGCAGCAGCGCCTGCTTGAGCGCGAGCTGGCGCTCGGGGTGCTCGAGCGCGGCCCAGTGCAGCAGCCGGTGCGCCTTCAGGGTGTTGTAGATCCGGCCGCGTCCCTCGGGCGCAAACTCGACGCCGACCGCCGCGCCGCGCTGGCACAGGGTGGCGCGTGCAGCGGCCTGCTGCTCGGGCGTCGAGCCGTACTTTTGCGTCAGATGTTCGGCCAGGTCCTGGCCGCCTTCGGGCAGGTCGGGGTTGAGTTCGAACGGTTGCAAGTTCAGGCTGACCGGCACGGCCGCCGGCAGGCGCTCGAGCGCTTCCAGCAGCGAGGCCAGCCCGATGGCGCACCAGGGGCAGGAGATATCGGAGACGAAATCGATGTTCAGCAGTTGGCTCATGGCTGAATTGTCAACCGATTTCGCGCTCCGGGTCCGAAACCGAGCGCAAGACCGTTCAGTTCCGGCTGGCTGTGGTCAGCCTTTTTCGACCGGATTGGCGGTCATCCAGTTGGCCGGGTAGCTGCGCATGAACTCGGCAGCCTTGGACAGCGGAGCATTGAGCCAGGCGTCGTAAGCGCCTTCGTTGAGGATGACCGGCATGCGCTTTTCGGCGCCGGGCGGGTCGTAGCGGTGCAGCAGCCCGTGGCCGTAGGAACCGACCGTCAGCAGGCAAAAGCCGGTCACGGATTCGCCTTCTTCACTGCCCCAGCGCTCCCACAGGCCTGCCACGCCCATCGGCCGGCCGTCGACGCGCGCAATCCGGGTCGGCACCGGCTGGCCGGTGCGCCAGTCATCGACGAAGAAGGCCATCATCGGCACGATGCAGCGGCGCGATTCCTTCCAGGCCTTGTCGAAATGCTTGGAGCCGACCACGCTGTCGGGCCTGGCGTTGAGCAGCTTGGACGAGCGCAGCTTGGCGTCCGAGGCCGACTTGGCCCAGGCCGGCGGCAGGCCGAACTGGCCCTGCACCAGCTCGCGTCCGGCGGGGATGGTCTCGACATCGGCTTCGACCGTGGCCGGCGTCTGCCGGATGAAGAGGCTGGGCCGGCGCGGCCATATGTCGCGTCCGGGCAGCTGTTCGGGGGCCGGCACGTTGAAGGCTTCGGTATAGAGCGCAGCGTGTCGCACGCTTTCGTAATGGGAAATCATGCGGCGATGCTAGCGCATCACCGACCGCCCTGGCAGCCCGGACCAGGCCGACTGCAGCTTAAGATCTGGCTTTTAGCGAGGTCAGAGATGAGCGACGAACAATTCGACAAGGGGCTGGCCATGCGCAAGCAGGTCATGGGCGAGGATTTCGTGGAGCGCGCCTATGCCGGCGTGACGGACTTCACGGCACCGCTGCAGCATCACATCACGCGCAATGCCTGGGGCGAGGTCTGGCAGCGCCCGGGCCTGGACCTCAAGACCCGCAGCCTGGTGACCGTGGCGATGCTGACCGCCCTGGGCAAGCAAAACGAGCTCAAGGGCCATCTGCGCGGCGCGCTCAACAACGGCGCCACGCTGCAGGAGATCCAGGAAGTGCTGCTGCACGCCACCATCTATTGCGGCGTGCCTGCCGCGGTCGAGGCATTTCGCAGCGCGGCCGAGGTGTTACCCCAGACGGAAACCTGATGGCTGTGCGCCCGGGCGCAGCGCAATTGCCCCTGTCAGCCGCTGGTTTGCCTGCTTTTTAGGCAGGTCGATAAAGTCCAGCGGCGACAAGGGCTTGGCTGTTGCCTGGATGACTTGTCCACAGATTTGATCACGCCTGCTGGGGATTACCCTGACTGGTCCTGTGCCGCCGGGCCGCTGCTGCCACTGCCGTTTGCAGCCCGTCCATCCCTCGATAAAGTGATGACCATGAAGCCAGAACCTTGCACTTCACTCTCATTGAACGGAGCCAGCAGATGGCCATAGGCTGGATGACGGTATTGAAGCTGGTACCCTGGGATGACGTCATCGCGAACGCCCCCAAGGTGGTCGAGGGCGCGCGCAAACTCTGGAAGACGGTGGCCAGATCCCCGTTGCCAGAGCCATCGCCCGAGCCAGTCATTGCGCCCGAGGTCGCCGCCGCGCCGGCCGCGCCCGAGCTGGCGACACGCAGCGAGCTGCAGGCGCTGGCGGCCACGGTGTCAACCCTGCACGAGCAGATGGCCGAGTCGTCGGCGCTGATCGAGGCGCTGGCCGACCAGAACGCTCAGCTGATCGGGCAGATCGAGTCGAACCGGGTCCGGCTCGGCTGGCTGATGGCCGTCGTCGCGGCGCTGACCGCTGGGCTGGTCTATTTGCTGCTGCGGGGCTGAGCGCTTGAACGTCAACACCTACGATCATTACGGCTATGCGCTGATTGCCCTGATCGGCACCGCCATGGCCGTGGCGACCATCGTCTGGCTGATAAGCCATTCGCCCTGGAAGTCCAAGCTGCGCGAGCTGCGCGGCGTGGCGCCGCCCTTCATCAACATCCTCGGTGTGCTGTTCGGCCTGACGCTGGCCTTCATCGCCAACGACACCTGGTCGGCTCACGACAAGGCTACCGGTGCGGTCTACCGGGAGGCCGATGCCCTGCGCAGCCTGCTGGTGCTCAGCGGCAAGCTCGACGAGCCCTTGCGCTCGACCATCCGCGCCACCCTGAGCCGCTATGCCCAGGCCAGCAGCGAAGAATGGGACAGCCTGGCGCAGCGCCGCTCGAGTCCGCAGGCCGACCAGCAGGCCAACGTCTTGCTGCTGGCCGTGATCGACCGGCGCATCGAGGACCAGCTGGGCCGCACGGTCCATGCGTTGATGCTGACCAAGGTCAGCGACATCCGTCACGACCGTGATCTGCGCATCGCGCTGAGCCAGATGCATGTCAATCCGCTCAAATGGCTCGGAATGGCCTTCCTGGGCCTGCTGACCCTGCTTTCGATCGCGATTGTCCATATCGAGAACCCACGCGCGGCCTATCTCTCGATCGCCTTGTTTGCGCTGTCGGCTGCACCGACGGCAGCGATCGTGCTGGTGCAGGGCAACCCGTTCCTGCAGCCGTCCTTCGTTTCGCCGGCACCGATCATCGCCGCGCTGGGCCCCTGAGCAAAAAAAACCCGGCCAGGTGGCCGGGTGTGAAAGTCTCGAAGCAGATGAAAATCCTAGGAGTGCTAGGCCGTGGGTGAGTGAAGTCCACGTGCCAAGTATGGTTCAGGCCGAACGCGGCAGGGGTCAAGGACCTGTAACGCTTGTAAGCAAACGTAGGTCAAGCGCCGCGCACGGCCAGAAATGCCCAGCCCGCACGGAGCGGGCTCGTGAATTCGAGCTGATCGGCATCTCAATGGATGCCACAACCGGCAATAATGAGGCGATTCAACGCACTGACATGGCCAGCAAAACCACCCAAATTACCTTGATCACGTTGCAGTTCGGCATCCTGCTGCTGCAGGCCGGATCGGTGGCGCTGCAGCTGCGCAGCGCAGTTCCCGGCCTGCTGGTGGCGGTCTTGTGGCTGGCCTGCATGGCCTTGGGGCTGTGGGCCCTGAGCGCCAACCGGCCCGGCAACTTCAACATCCGCCCCGAGCCCAAGGCAGAGGGGCAGCTGGTGCAAACCGGGCCTTATCGCTGGATTCGCCATCCGATGTACACCGCAGTGCTGCTGTTCAGCATCGGCTGTGCCGGCTTCGTGGCGACGCTGCTGGCTGGCGGCCTGTCACTGGCGCTGCTGGCGGTGCTGTGGCTCAAGGCCGTGCTGGAAGAACGCATGATGTGCCAGCGCCATCCCGCTTACCGCGCCTACATGACCCGCACCCGGCGCTTCCTGCCTTTCCTGGTGTGACTGCAGCCCGGCTCAGGCCGTGGGCAATCTTTCGAAGCCGCTGTACTGGCCCTGCGTTTCCGTCACCACCACTTCGCTGACCACGGCCGCGGGCGGTCCGGTCCTGGACCATTCAATCAGGCGCTCCAGCGCCTGCGGTGAACCGCAGACCACGGCTTCCACGCTGCTGTCGAGCCGGTTGCGCACCCAGCCGGTCACTTCGAGCGCCTGCGCCTGTTCCTGCAGCGACTGGCGGTAGTAGACCCCCTGGACCCGACCATGGATCCGGAGATGGCGAACAATGACAGTCATGTCAGCAGTATTGATCATGGTGCTTCAATTTGTGAGCGGTATAAAATGATTTGATCATATTTGGAGACATGTCAAATGCGTCAAGCCTGGATATTTTCGTCGGTGGTCATTGCCGCTGCCACCGTTGTTTCGGCTGCGCATGCGGCCCCGGGGGCTGCGACCCATCCGTTTGCGCTTTCGCGTCCGATCGACAACCAGTACATCGTCGTCTTCAAGCGCGAGGTGGCCGAGCCCGCGGCCTTGGCAGCGCAACTGGCACAGCAGCAGGGCGGGCGCTTGCTGCACAGTTACCGCCACACGATCAAGGGCTTCGCGGCCCGCTTGCCCGCGGCAGCCGTGGCGGCATTGCGCAACAACCCCCAGGTCGACTATGTCGAGCCGGACGCAACGGTCAGCCTGAATGAAGCGCTGGCTACGCCGCCTTGGCAGCAGCCGAATCCGACCTGGGGCCTGGACCGGATCGACCAGGCTTCGCTGCCCATCAACGGCAGCTACCACCATCAGTACCGGGGCGTCGGTGTCCATGCGTTCGTGATCGACACCGGGATCCTGGCTAGCCATGTGGATTTCGGCGGTCGTGTCAGCGCGGGCTACAGCGCGATTGCCGACGGCAACGGCACGACCGACTGCAATGGCCATGGCACCCATGTCGCCGGCACGGTCGGCGGCAGCCAGTTTGGCGTGGCCAAGGCCGTGACCCTGGTGCCGGTCCGGGTGCTCGATTGCACCGGGTCGGGCAGCTACAGCGGGATCATCGCGGGGGTGGACTGGGTAGCCGGGCAGGGCGCGCTGCGCCCGGCAGTGGCAAACATGTCGCTCGGTGGCGGCTTGTCGGCTGCAGTCAATGCCTCGGTGGCCGGCGCGGTGGCCAAGGGGGTCACCATGGTCGTGGCGGCGGGCAACTCGAGTGCCGATGCTTGCCAGACCTCGCCGGCGTCCGAACCTTCGGCGATCACGGTCGGTGCGACCAGCAGCAATGATTCGAGAGCCAGTTACTCCAACTATGGCGCCTGCCTGGACCTCTTCGCGCCGGGCAGCGCCATCAGTTCCGACTGGCACAGTTCGACGACTGCGACCAATACCCTCAGCGGCACCTCGATGGCGGCGCCCCATGTGACCGGCGTCGCTGCCTTGGCACTGGCCGCCAACGGCAGTGCGACGCCTGCGGCCGTGACCGAGTTCCTGCTCAGCCATGCCACGCCGAACAAGGTCATTGGCGCGGGCAGCGGCTCGCCGAACCGCCTGGTCTATTCGATGGCCGCCGGCGCGCCCGCGACCCCCGTGGTCAAGACGGTGGCGGTCAGCGCCATCACGGGCAAGGGCGTGAAGTCGGGCACCAAATGGCGTGCCAGCGCGACCGTGACGGTGCGGCAATATGACGGCTACAACTTCGTCGGAGCAATTGCGGGTGCCACGGTGGCCGGCATGTTCAGCCCCGGTGGCGCCGCGACTTGCGTGACAGGCAGCACCGGCAGTTGCACGCTGAACAGCGGCACGATCAGCCGCAGCTACACCACCAGCCTGTTTGGCGTGGGCAATGTCACGGGTTCATCGCTGGTCTATGACGCCAGCAAGAATGCGGTCAGCAGCATCAGCGTGAGCCGGCCATAATTCGGCGCTGCCTGAACGTCTTGCTTTTGATGCACACTAACAGCCACGACATTGTCACTTTCTATCACCAGCATGTCACTGCTGGATCGTTTGCCATTAGCGATGCAGCCGACAGTCGCTCCATCACAGGCGATGCTCTGGGCAGCTTGATCGTCGGTGCTGCCAACCGCTTGCGAGTTGCCGGACTAGGTCCTGGCGATCGCGTGCTGTTCATGGATGGGCAGGGGCTTTCCGCATTCGTCCATTTTTGGGCGACCGTGCTGCTCGGTGGTGTTTTTGTGCCAGTGGATACCAGTTGGCCTTTGGCACGCATTGCGTCGACTTGTTTGCGACTGTGCCCGACCGTGGCAGTAGTCCCTGCAGCTGTACTGGCTGGTTTCCAGACACGGTTGCCTGATCTGCCGCTGCTGTCGGCCAACGAGCTGGCATCAGGCCAGTCAACTTTTGTTCCAGCCGACATGCCGGCAGATGCAGCCGCCGCTTTTTTGCTGACTTCGGGCTCAACTGGAGAGCCCAAGATCGTAGTCCATGGACGTGACGCCTTGCTACGCAGCGCTCGGCTGGCGGTAGAAACATTCGACTGGCGAGGTGGCGAACGCCTGCTCAACCTCCCAGAGCCGCATACCATGAGCGGTCTTCGCAATGCCATGCTGGCGGCACCAATGGCAGGCATGAGCTGGGTGAGTGCAGCGGTGGAGCAACGCAGCAACCTCTTTGCCTTGTGCGATCTGCTAGCAACGCATCGGATCCAACGCTTGGTGGCGGCTCCGATGTTGCTGCGACAAATCAACCTGCAGGGCGCGCGATTGAATCCCAGCACATTGGCGAGCCTGAAGGCCGTTTACTGTACTGGAGCGGATCTGCACATTGAAGAGGTCGACCGCTTCCATGCCCGATATGGCATCCCAGTCATCAATTACTACGGCCTCACCGAGACTGTCGGTCTTTGCTTGAGTCAGCGCATCGAGAGCTGGCAACCCGGCGATCGCAGTCTTGGCTGGCCGGTCGGCTGCAGGGTGCGACTGATGGCTGCTGACGGCCAAGAGGCCAAGCCAGGCGTCTCCGGCGAACTGCAGATCGAGATGCCATTGCCAATGCAGCGCTATCTCGAAGATCCGGTCGCGACGGCCCAGCGCTTTGACGGGCAATGGTTGCGCACAGGCGACCTGGCATATCGCGACGGAGACGACCGCATCACGTTGACCGGTCGCGCGAGCGCATTCATCAACACCGTCCACACAGAAAAAATCTATCCCGGGGAAATCGAGTCCGCACTGGAACAACTGCCTGGCGTCGCCCAGGCTGCGGTCTTCGGTCTGCCCGATGCGGCTGGAGGTGAACGCATCGCGGCCCTGATCGTGCCCCTGTCGGATGCCAGCCCAGAAGATCTCGCTCCGCAGCGCCTGGCCTTGGGGGTTCGAGAGATTCTCGGTCCCAGCCGGGTACCGGTTGCCTTTCGCTGCGTGGCCGACTTGCCACGCAGCTCGAACGGCAAGCTTCTTCGCCATGCTCTTGCAGCAATCTTCGAACATGCTCACTGAATCCTCCCCCCTGCCTATTGCCAACGCGCTCACCTGCTACCGCACGATTGCGCGCCAGGAACTGTATGACCAGCCATGGCTGGTCACAGCGGACCGGACTGTCAGCTTCGGAGAGCTCGCGCGCCGCATCGAGGCATTGGCAGGATTTCTCGAAGAGGCCAAGATCGTTGCCGGTCAGCGTGTCGTCATCTCGACCCGAAACGACGCTGAGGCCGCGCTGTTGTTCGTTGGACTGATTTGCAACGGCATCACGGTGGTCAACCTCGACCCCGACACAGGCCAGCAACGTGCGGCCAGCCTGATCGCCAAGGCATCGCCTTGTCTGCTCGTGCTCGATCCGGAACTGGCAAATGTCTGGGCGCTACCGGCAGGTGGCCCACGCGTGATGGCACTGGAGCATGCAGCACCCGTCGGGGTGCTTGGTCGCCTGCTAGGAAAGAAGGCCCCTGTTGGCGGTTTTCTGGCAGCCCTGGCCATGGCCAGGCCTCAAGAACCGCGCGATGCCATTCACCCGGAAACGCTGGCCTACATCCTTTTCACCTCGGGCACCACCAGTCAACCCAAGGGCGTCTGCATCAGTCATCGTGCGCTTTTCGCACACCTGGCGACACTGCAGCGTAGGCTCGACTACACGCCGCAAAGCCGAATCCTGAACACCCTGATGCTGTCCCATGCAGACGGCATGATCCAGGGGCCGGTAATGGGCTTCTACAACGCCAGTCCAGTCTTTCGCCCGCTGCGTTTTGAAGTCACGCGCATCACGCCTCTACTCGATGCGGTCTACCAGTTGCGAATTACCCACATGATTGCAGTGCCGACCATGCTGGCAATTCTCGTGCGCCTCGGCGGTGACCAGCGTGATGCCTTTCAAGGCGGTGATTTCCAGCGTCTGATCTCCTGCGGCGCGCAACTCGACCGTGGCTTGTGGCAGGACTTCGTGTCGCTTTTCCAGACGCCACTGATCAACATCTACGGACTTACAGAAACCGTCGTCGGTGGCGTCTTTGCCGGGCCGTACGAGTCGACCGGTGTTCCCGGCAGCATTGGTCAGCCCGAAGACTGTCGGCTGCGCATCGTAGACGCCGCTGGGCAAGACATGCCGTCAGGCGAGACAGGAGCGTTGCTGATGCAAGGTGAACTCCTGATGAGCGGCTACTTTGACGAGCCGGAAATGACATCTGAAGTCCTGCAGGACGGTTGGCTGCATACCGGTGACATGGCACGCCTCGATGAGGTCGGCCATTACTGGATCCTCGGCCGCAGCAAGAACATCATCATCCGGGGCGGCTACAACATCCATCCAGAGGAAGTGACGGAAGTCCTCGAGCGCCATCCGGGCGTTATCGAGGCCGTGACGTTCGGGATCGAAGACCCCGTTTGGGGCGAGACCGTTGCATCCCTGGTGGTGACGGTGCCCGGCACCAGCGTCGAATCCCTGCTGGCACATTGCGCCGCGCACATGGAGCCGCGCAAGGTTCCCAGCCAATTGAAGAGCGTAGTCAGTCTGCCACGTGGGCGATCGGGAAAAGTCGTGCTGGAGCAAGCACGTGATCTGCTGCTCGCTAATGAGGCCGTGGCCACCCTTGAGCAGGATGTGCCTGCCCGACTGTGCGCAATTGCCGCAAGTTGCTTTCGCATGGCCGCCGAAAATGTGACGCTGCACATGACGCCGAACGACATATCCGGCTGGGATTCGCTGGCACACATGGAGCTGGTGGCGGGGATCGAAGAAGAGTTCAGTATCACCCTAACGCCGCGCGAGATCATGACGCTGGACTGCCTTGAGAAGGTGCAAGCACTGATTGAGCGTAAGCAAGTAGACAAATAGCATGAAGACGGCTTCGCCGATACGGCCGGCGCCGTCCCTGCGGACATGGCTGCTGGCATTGTTCTGGCTGGCGCTAGGCCCCGGTACCCTGAGTCTGGTCGACCTCCATCAGTTGTTCCCCAACGCGTACGGGCAGATGGTACTGAACCTTGCACGACTGGACAGGGCAATACCGGAAGAGACAGTCCATGTGGTGGCAATCGGCACCTCAAAGACCTATTTTGCATTGCCCTTCGACGCCGAGTTGGCAGCGCAGATTGATCCAAGCGGAAAGCGGATGGTGTTTCATCGCTTCGCTTACAGTGCTGCAACTTTTACGGATCTCTGGCCCGTCTTCTTGGCTCTGCAGCGACAGCCTCCAGACTGGTTGTTGATCGAGGGCGACTTGCTGTTCGTTGACCGGCGCTACAGCGAGGCTGACTGGCGGACCAGGTTCCGCGACAACCTGTTACTGGTTCAGCAGGCAGTTTTCCGGTCCGTGTCCCCTGCGTCTGAAATGAACCGTGGCATCGATGTCTGGCCCGAGCCGGCCTCCTGCCTTGCGACACAGCAACCGGCCTCTCTCAAGAAATATCAAGACATTGCGGCAAGATGGCGTGTCGCCAAGCCTGCGCAGTGGCAGTCCTATGTCGATGCACTAAGGCCTTTGACTGCCCGCGGCACACAGATCGCCGTTCTCGATCTGCCGCGCGCGCCCCGCGCCACGCGGCTGGTACCTGCAAGCCTTGACGATGACGTCGCTGCGTTGCGTGAGCGCACAACGCAGACTTTCGGTTACGCTGCATGGAGTCCTGGCTCCTTGGTCGATGACGAATTCTGCGATTCAGGCCACATGAATGCCGACGGGCGTGCCCATTACACGGCATGGCTGGCTGACCGTCTACGCCCACTGCTGGAGTCAAGGCCATGAGCGAATCACTGCTGAGCCTGCTCATTGGGTGGTGTGCATTCGCATCGGCTGCTGCCTGGCTGGTACCGAAAACCTGGCTCACTTACGCCCTGCTGGCTGCTGGTGTCGGCTTTCTCGTAATGGCCGATATCTTTTCATTGGCTCTACTGGCTTTCGGCGCTTGTGTCGTGCTGGTGGTGACGCGAAGCTTCAAGGGCCGGTACCTCGCCACTATCGCTGGTGTGCTGCTGTTGGCGACTGGCTACCTCGCATTCATTGTTACGGCGCCACGCGGTTTCGGCTCCGGTATTGCCTCTGGTGTCGTGTTGCCTTTGGGCATGGCTTTCTCCACACTTCGACTCATTCACGTGCTGATTGAGCACTACAAAGGTGGCCTGCGCGATCACACGGCGGTTGAATTTTTGGCTTACCTGTTGCTGCCTGGATCGCTGCCGGTCGGGCCCATTCATCGCCTTGATGATTTCATTCGTGACCTGCGGCGCCACCGCCGAGATCCGAGCTTGCTGTCAAGCGGGCTTGAGCGCGTGCTCTACGGCATGGTCAAGATCGTCTTCATCTGTAACTACCTGTTGCAGCAAAAAATCCATCCTCTGCTGGAGGTTACCGCACCCGCAACACTGCTCACGGACTATCTGGGTCTGATCCTGTCATGGTGCAATCTCTACATCGCATTCAGCGGTTTCAGCGACATTGCGATTGGAACCGCCGCAATGACTGGGTTTCGCCTTCGAGAAAACTTCGACTGGCCGTTCCTGGCTTCAGACATTACTCAGTTCTGGCGGCGTTGGCACATCTCGCTGGCGCACTGGTGTCGAGACTATGTCTATGCGCCAGTGCTGGCCATCAGCCGCAGACCGGTCATGGGCGTTCTGGCAGCCATGGTAGTACTGGGCCTGTGGCACGAATTTTCGCTGCGATACCTGCTGTGGGGTGTCTATCACGGACTTGGCATCGCAGCGCACCGAGCCTTCGTCCAGCATACTGCTGGAGTCGCCTTCCGCAACCATCTGTGGTGGAACATTGTCGCGACCCTGATGACGCTGCATTTCGTATTGTTCAGCTTTCCAGTCACCAAGGCTGTCGCCAGTTGGCTGTCATCCCTCTAGGACCCGCTGCATGCATGCATGGCTAAACGCTCACTGCTCACCCTTGATGGCAGATATCTTGCTCAGTCTCTGGTACGCCTTGCTGCTGTTACTGCTTGCGTACTGCTGGGACCGTCCGGCAGCTGCTTTTCTATACCTGCATCGCTAGGTCATAGGCATGCATCGCGCTACCCTCGATCTGCTGAGTTGTCCCTCCTGCCGTCAGGCCTTCATGCCCACAGCGCATCTGGAGCGCGAGGATCGAATCGAACTGGGCTATCTGCAATGCCACGGCTGCGCAGTCGTCATTCCGATCATTTCTGGCATCGCCTTGTTCTCCGAGCCGCTGCTGCATGCAGGTCAGGCCAGCCAGGAAGCCCTTCGCGCGCTACAGCAGGCCTGGTTTGGCAGCGTCGAGTCGCTTGCCAGCTACCGAAGCGAACGTGCGCGAAGGGGGACGTTGGAGCCCTATGCGGCTTTTCAGCCGTTCAACGAATCGACGCGTACACTGGGTCCGCTGCTGCCCCACATTGACCGCGCTTTATCGCCTGGCGATGCCATTCTCGATACCTGGTGTCGAACAGGTTGGAGCGGCGAGTGGCTGGCGGGGCGCTTTCCCGAGAATCGTGTGATCTCGATCTGGGAAGGTGATAGCAGCGTCCTCGGCTATCGAGGGTTTGGTTATTGGCTCAATCTTGATCGACGGGCCTCTAATCTCGATTTGATTCTGACCCATCCAGAGCGCCCACTGCCACTTGCCGATGCATCGATCACCTTTCTTCATGCGCTCGACTCACTGCATCGCTATCGGTTTTATCCGTTTGCTGGCGAATGCCTGCGGGTGACGAAGCCGCATGGTCCGATCGTGTTCGCACATCTGCATCTGACCAACAGCCAGCCAGAGCCCTATTTCGAGCGTGGATGCCATCAGTTCCACGGCCGCGATTACCGCGCCTGGCTAGACTCGGTCACCCAGGACGGCTCGCGGCAGGGTTGGATCTTGAGCGAGGAGACGCTGTTCAGGCAGCCGCCTGGTGCTGAGTTGTGTGATGAACCAGATATGCGGCATTACAACGGCCTGGCTTGTCTGCTGTCTGTGTCTGATGCCGGGCTTGGCGTCACGGCGCCAGCGCTTTCATCCTGGCGCCACATCGTGAGTCCACTGTTTCGCTTTCACTTGGGCCGAAGTTCAGCAAGCGTTGCGTCCGCACAGCACGATGGCATGGTTGGTCACCTGCTAACCAGGCACCCCATCTACGAAGCAATATTGCCAGCGCAACCGGTGCCGCTCGATGATGTCGCGCTGGCCACAGTGCTGCTGGCGGTGCTCGGCGAGGACCATGGGAGCATGGGATCGTACTTTGACCTCCCATCAGGCGCACCTTCTGTTCCCCAGGGCAATCCAGAAGTTGCTCCCGCCGCCGGTTCGCAAACCCTACCCACCAGCAAGGCGCTGGAATATCTATGTGCCATCGAGCTTGTGCTTGCCGCGCCAATCTCGAAAGCGGCCCATCAGTTGCAGCGCTTTCACTGCAACCAGTTGCCTCCTGACGATGACTCGCTGACCCAGTTTGGGATCAATCTGACTTCTTGCAACTCGCCTCTGCTGGTATTGGACGGCGGCGAGGTGCTGACAGGCGCTGACCTGTGCCGCCTCCATGCGGCCTTGGTTGCCTGCCTTCCGGCTCTTGGCTGGCGGGTCGAGGACTGGATTGCACTTGAATTCGATGGTCACCCGTTGCAACTGCTACTGGCGGTGCTGGCTTGTGCTGCTGGTGTCAACGTACGCCTTGTGATGAGCAATGAAAAAAGCGATGGGAGCAGCAGCACTGCCATTCGCCACGGCAGCGGCGATCGCGCTAGATCGCTGGCAATCGGTCTCGACGGAGCCGAAAATTCATTGCTAGGTGTCATCTCGCATCGCATTGCCGATGCACCTCCTGCGGCGCTCTGCGATGCCAAACTGGTCGTGCCATGCGACAACACGGTCCTTGCCCTTAAGCTGTCAGCATGGCTAGAAGTCATTGCAGCGCTGGACAAGCAGATTGATGATCAGATTCTTTTGCTCGATGGCCAACGCCCAATGAAAGACTTGCTGCTTTTGCTACTCGCAGTCTGTAGGCAGATGCCGGCGCGCGGCCTTCGCAGTTCGTAACCCAACCAGTCCATTGCCGTCTGCGCAAGAGCGGTGTGTTGACGGAGGTGACACGAGTGGCTGTGTGGTGTCCAGGAATAGTCTGTAAAGCGCCAGAAACGAAAAGGCCCAGCACTGAGGCTGGGCCAAGTCGTTGATTCTATTGGTGCCGGAGAAAGGAATCGAACCCTCGACCTTCTCATTACGAATGAGCTGCTCTACCGACTGAGCTACACCGGCACACGTGTCAGCGTTGCGCTGACACAGCCATGGATTATAGCGGGTTTTCGCGCTGTTTCTTGGCGCGGCGCCTGGGTGGCGCCGCAGTTTTGGCTTACTGGGCCGCGTCGGCTTCCAGGTGGTAGGCGGTGATGCGCTCGACCTCGTTCTTCGAGCCCAGTACCACGCTGACGCGCTGGTGCAGTTCGGTCGGCTTGATGTCGAGGATGCGCTGGCGGCCGTTGGTCGCGGCACCGCCGGCCTGCTCGATCAGCCAGCTCATCGGGTTGGCTTCGTACATCAGGCGCAGCTTGCCCGGCTTGTTCGGCTCGCGCTTGTCCCAGGGATACATGAAGACGCCGCCACGGGTCAGGATGCGATGGACGTCGGCCACCATCGAGGCGATCCAGCGCATGTTGAAGTCCTTGCCGCGCACGCCGTCCTTGCCGGCCAGGCATTCGTCGACATAGCGCTTGACCGGTTGGTCCCAGTGGCGCATGTTGCTCATGTTGATCGCGAATTCCTTGGTGTCTTCAGGAATGCTGACCTGGTCGGCGGTCATGACCCAGGAGCCTTGCTCGCGGTCGAGCGTGAACATCGCGACGCCGTCGCCCACGGTCAGCACCAGCGTGGTCTGCGGACCATAGACGCAGTAGCCGGCGGCGACTTGCTGGCTGCCTGCCTGCATGAAGTCCTGCTCGGACACCGGCTCGATCGTCTTCGGGTTGTCGTTGGGCTTCTTGAGCACCGAGAAGATGGTGCCGATCGAGACGTTGACATCGATGTTGCTGCTGCCGTCGAGCGGGTCGAACATCAGCAGGTATTCGCCTTGCGGATAGCGGTTCGGCACCACATGGATGTTTTCCATTTCCTCGGACGCCATCGCGGCCAGGTGACCGCCCCATTCGTTGGCGTCGATCAGCACCTCGTTGGCGATGATGTCGAGCTTCTTCTGCACTTCGCCCTGGACGTTCTCACTTTCGGCGCTGCCCAGCACCTCGCCCAGTGCGCCCTTGTTGACGCTGATGGCGATGCGCTTGCAGGCGCGCGCCACGATTTCGAGCAGCAGGCGCAGCTCGGGCGGAATGCGGCCGTGTTCGCGTTGCTGTTCGACCAGGTAGCGGGTCAGGGAGATTCGGTGGCTCATTGCGGTTTCCTAGTGGTGATTCAGTCGGCCAGTGCGCGCGTGACGACTTCGCGCACATCGTTGCTCAGGTCGGGCTTGGCGGCGACGCGGGCGATGGCCTCGCGTGCGGCATGGCGGTAGGGTTCGGCCAGCTTGCTCCAGCGGTCGAGCGCGCGCGCCAGGCGGGCGGCGACCTGCGGGTTGAAGGCGTCGATCTCGAGCACGCGCTCGCTCCAGAACAGGTAGCCGGCGGCGTCAGCGCGGTGGAAGGCGCCCGGGTTGGCATTGCAGTAGCTGAAGATCAGGCTGCGCGCGCGGTTCGGATTGCGCAGGTGGAAGTCGGGGTGGCTCAGCAGCTGCTTGACCTGGGGCAGGATGTTGCCGCCGCGGTCGGGCGCGCCGGCCTGCAGCGCGAACCATTTGTCGAGCACCAGCTCCTCGCCCTTGAACAGCGCGTGGAAGCGTTCGAGCGCCTGTGCCGCCAGCACCGAGCCGCTGCCGACCAGTGCGCCGAGCGCGCTGACGCGGTCGGTCATGTTGCCGGCATCCTTGAAGCGCTGCAGCGCCTTGCCCGGCCAGACCGGGTTGCCGTTCTCGCGCGCGGCCAGGCACAGCATGGTCAGTGCCAGGCCGGCCAGGGCGCGCCTGCCGCTCGAGACCGGATCGGGGCGGAAGGCGCCGTTGTCGTGGTTGGCCTCGAAGGCCTGCACCCAGTCGTCGTGCAGCGCGTGCGCGAGCTGTTCGCGCATGGCTTCGCGCACCGCGTGGATGCGCTGTGGATCGACCAGGTCGAGCTGCTCGGCGATATAGGTCTCGCCCGGCAGCGTCAACACCAGTTCCTTGAAGGCGGAGTCGAGTCCGGGTGCACGCAGGATGGCGCGCATGGCGTCGAGGTAGGCCGCGTCCAGCGGCTGGTGCACGGCAGCGGGCGACTGCACGGCGGCGAGCGCGCAGCGCAGCGCCAGGCGCTGGCCGGCTTCCCAGCGGTTGAAGGCGTCGCTGTCATGGGCCAGCAGCGTCAGCAGTTGCGCGTCGCTGTAGTCGAACTCGAGCACGACCGGCGCGCTGAAACCGCGCAGGATCGAGGGCACCGGCTCGGCATCGACGTCTTCGAACACCACGGTCTGGCTGGTCTCGCTGAGCACCACGGTGCGGGCGCTGTCCGGCAGTTCGCGGCCCTGCGCGTCGAGCAAGCCCAGCGCGACCGGGATCACGAACGCTTCCTTGGCTGGCTGGCCGGCGGTGGCGGGGCAGCTCTGGCCCAGCGTCAGGGTGTAACGGCGCGTTTGGGCGTCATACGATCCGCTGGCGTGCAGGCGCGGCGTGCCGGCCTGCGAGTACCAGCGCTTGAACTGGGGCAGCTGGCGCGCGAGTTCGCTGTCGGGGTTGGCGTCGGCGATCGCCTGCGCGAAGTCGTCGCAGGTCACGGCCTGGCCGTCATGGCGCTCGAAATACAGCTTCATGCCGCGCGCGAAGCCTTCGCGCCCGACCAGGGTCTGCTGCATGCGCACGACCTCGGCACCCTTTTCGTAGATCGTGACGGTGTAGAAGTTGTTGATCTCGGCGTACTGGTCGGGGCGCACCGGATGCGACATCGGGCCGGCGTCCTCGGGGAACTGGGCGCTGCGCAGCACGCGCACGTCCTCGATCCGCTTGACTGCGCGCGCCGACGCGCTGCCGGCCATGTCCATGCTGAATTCCTGGTCGCGGAATACCGTCAGCCCTTCCTTCAGGCTGAGCTGGAACCAGTCGCGGCAGGTGACGCGGTTGCCGGTCCAGTTGTGGAAGTACTCGTGACCGACCACCGATTCGATGCCGGCGTAGTCGGTGTCGGTCGCGGTGGCGGGGTTGGCCAGCACGTACTTGGTGTTGAAGATGTTGAGGCCCTTGTTCTCCATCGCGCCCATGTTGAAGTCGCTGGTGGCGACGATCATGAAGCGCTCCAGGTCGAGCGGCAGGCCGAAACGCGCCTCGTCCCAGGCGATGCTGGCCATCAGCGAGTTCATCGCGTGCTCGGTCTTGTCGAGGTCGCCCGGGCGCACGTAGACCTGCAGCAGATGCTGGCCGCCGCTGCGGCTGGTGATGCGCTGCTCGCGCGACACCAGCTGGCCGGCCACCAGCGCGAACAGGTAGCAGGGCTTCTTGTGCGGGTCGACCCATTTGGCGAAATGGCGGCCGTCATCGAGCTCGCCTTGTTCGACCAGGTTGCCGTTGGACAGCAGCACCGGGTAGGCGGCCTTGTCGGCGCGCAGCGTCACGCTATAGCTGGCCATCACATCCGGACGGTCCAGGAAATAGGTGATGCGGCGAAAGCCCTCGGCCTCGCACTGCGTGAAGAAGGTACCCTGGCTCACGTACAAGCCCATCAGCTTGCTGTTCTTGGCCGGAGCGCAGGTGGTGAAGATCTCGAGCTCGAACGGCTGGTCGCCCTCGGGCAGCTTCTCGAGCACGAGCTGGTTGCCGTCGAGCTTGAAGCTGCTGCCTTCGCCGTTGACCAGCACGCGCGCCAGGTTGAGCTCCTCGCCGTCCAGGCGCAGCGGCTGGGCCGCCACGGCTGGGTTGCGGCGCAGCCACATCTTGTTGAGGACGCGGGTCTTGGCCGGGTCGAGGTCGAAGCACAGGTCGACGCTGTCGACCAGGAACGCCGGGGCGGCATAGTCTTCGCGCTTCACCACCGGGGTGTTGCCTTCACGCAGTGAGGTCATGGGTCAAACGCCTTGTTTCAGAGAAGCTTCGATGAATGCGTCCAGGTCGCCGTCGAGCACCTTCTGGGTGGCCGAGATTTCGACGTTGGTGCGCAGGTCCTTGATGCGGCTGTTGTCCAGCACATAGCTGCGGATCTGGTGACCCCAGCCCACGTCGGTCTTGGTGTCTTCGAGCTTTTGCTGCTCTTCCATGCGCTTGCGCATCTCGTAGTCGTAGAGCTTGGAGCGCAGCCGGCCCCAGGCCAGGTCGCGGTTGCTGTGCTGGCTGCGGCTGTCTTGCGACTGCACCACGATGCCGGTCGGCATGTGGGTCAGGCGCACCGCTGAGTCGGTCTTGTTGATGTGCTGGCCGCCGGCGCCGGAGGCGCGGTAGGTGTCGATCCGCACATCGGCCGGGTTGATGTTGATCTCGACCGAGTCGTCGATCTCGGGGTAGACGAACACCGAGGCGAACGAGGTGTGGCGCCCGCCCGAGCTGTCGAACGGCGACTTGCGCACCAGGCGGTGCACGCCGGTCTCGGTGCGCAGCAGGCCGTAGGCGTATTCGCCCTCGAGCTTGATGGTGGCGCTCTTGATGCCGGCGGTGTCGCCGTCGGTCAGGTCCTCGACCGTGACCTTGAAGCCCTTGCGCTCGCCGTAGCGGGTGTACTGGCGCAGCAGCATGCTGGCCCAGTCGCAGGCCTCGGTGCCGCCAGCGCCGGCCTGGATGTCGAGGAAGCAGTTGAGCGGATCGGCTTCCTGGTTGAACATGCGGCGGAACTCGAGCTTCTCGACTTCGGCTGCCAGCTTGCCGGCTTCGCCCTCGATCGCTTCCAGGCCGTCGTCGTCACCTTCTTCCTTGGACATCTCGAACAGTTCGCCGTTGTCGGCGAGCTCGCCGGTCAGGCGGTCGAGCACCAGCACGACGTCTTCCAGCGACTTCTTTTCCTTGCCCAGGTCCTGGGCCCGCTTGGGGTTGTTCCAGACCGCGGGGTCTTCGAGCGCGCTGTTGACTTCGCTCAGTTTGAGGGCTTTGTGATCGTAGTCAAAGATACCCCCGTAACTCGATCACGCGCGAGCTCAGGTCGGCGAGGCGGGCGGAGATGGCGTTGAGGCGTTCGGCTTCCATGATATTTATCTTCTGTATCGGTCAAAACGGTCGATTTTCTCACGGCCCGGGGCTTTGCGGGTGCGCGTTCAAGCGGCTGTGGTGGGCTTGAAGCGCCATTGCGCCAGCAACATGGCCGCCAGCAGCAGCGCAGCACCGCTCCAGCCGCGCAGACCGATCTGCTCGTTCAGCACCAGCCAGCCGCCCAGCGCCGAGAACAGGCCCTCGCTGCTGTAGATCACGGCCGCGTGCGACGCCAGCGCGTCGCGCTGCACGATGGCCTGCAGCGTGTAGGCCACGCCGATCGAGAGCAAGCCGCCCCAGGCGATGGCGCCGGCAGCCTGTTCCAGTCCGGCCAGCGTGATGCTTTCCTGTGCCAGCGCGACCGCCAGCGACAGCAGGCCCGCGACCAGGTATTGCAGCACCGACAGCCGCAGCGGGTCGTGGCGCCGGGTCAGCCGGCCCACCAGCAGCACATGCACCGCCCAGAGCAGGGCGCCGCCGAGCTGCAGCCAGTCGCCCGCGGCGATGCCGGCGCCGGGCTTGACGCTGAGGAAGTAGAGGCCGGCGGTAGCCAGTGCGACCGCGATCCAGGCCTGGCGCGTGATGTGGGTGCCACCCAGGCGCAGCAGCACCGGCACCAGCACGACATAGAGCCCGGTGATGAAGCCCGCGTTGCTGACCGAGGTGCCGAGCAGGCCGACTTGCTGCAGGTTGATGGCGCAAAACAGCACCAGCCCCAGCAGCAGTCCCGCGCCCCACAGGCCCCGGCTCGGCTGCACCGGCAGGCTGGCGAAGGGGCCGCCACGCCAGCGCCAGAGCGGCGCGATCAGCGCGACACCCAGCAGCATGCGAGCACCGGTATAGGTGAACGGCCCTACGCCGTCCATGCCGAGCTGCTGGGCGACGAAGGTCGAGCCCCAGATCGCGGCGGTCAGGACCATCAGCAGGTCCGCTTTCAGGCTTGAGTGCTGCATCTCTCAGGCCAGGAAATCTTCGATCAACCGCGCCACCGCGGTCGGCTGGTCGTGGTGCAGCATGTGGCCGGCGTCCTCGACCCGCGCGCGCCGGCAGTCGGGCACAGCAGTCAGCCGCTGATGGAATTCATCCAAGTTGTATTCGCCCTGCTTGAACCAGCGCGCCAGGCTGTCGTCCGAGGCCTCGACCGACAGCGTCGGCGCTGTGATGCAGCGCCAGATCGCCTGCGTCTCGTCGGCGCGGTAGAGCAGGGCGCTGACGACCTTGTGCGCCGCGTCGCCCAGGATCTGCCAGCGGCCGGACTCGTTCTGTGCCGCCCAGTGCTGGGCCAGCCAGCGTGCCTTGGCTACATCGAGCCGCGGGTTGGTCTTGATCAGGCGTTGCGCCACGCCTTCCAGGCTGTCGTACTGCTGCAGCGCGAGCTCGCCGCGCTCGAGCGCCTTGAGCTGGTCGATCCAGCTCGCATAGCGACGCGCGGCCTGGGCCGGGCGCGTCGCGGGCAGGCCGAAACCCTCCAGATTGACCAGCCGACGCACGCGCTGGGGCCGCACGCCGCCGTAGACCAGCGCGACGTTGCCGCCCATGCTGTGGCCGACCAAGTCGATGGCTGAGCCGCTGTCGCGCCCGAGCTCGGCATCGAGCGCGTCGAGCAGGAAATCCAGGTCGGCCAGGTACTCGGCCGGCGAGACATAGTGGTCGACCGGGCCGTAGTCGGTCGGGTCCGGGCCGGCACCTTGCGGGCGTGTCAGCCCGAAGCCGCGCCAGTCGGGCGCGATCACGAAGCGCTCGCCCTGCAGCGCATCGACCACGAACTGGAACGAGGCCGAGACATCCATCCAGCCATGCACCAGCACCAGTGGCACCATGCCCGGACGGTACTCGCCCCAGCTGCGGACATGGTAGCGCTGCTGGCGAAGGGTGAGAAAGCGGCTGCTTGAGGGTCGAATGGCCTGGTACATCCTTGGGATTATTGCGGCAAGCCGTGACGACCTGGCCTCGGTGCCGTGACAAAATCAGAGCCAAGCGTACAAGAGACCCTAACCATGAACCTGATACCACTGGGCGCGAGCGAATTGCGCGTGACTCCGATCTGCCTGGGCACCATGACCTTCGGCGAGCAGGTCGGCGAGGCCGACAGCCATGCCATCCTGGACCGCGCGCTCGAGCGCGGCATCAACTTCATCGATACCGCCGAGATGTATGCGGTGCCAGCGCGTGCCGAGACCTGCGGCGCGACCGAGACCATCGTCGGCCGCTGGCTGGCCAGTCGCCCGGGGGCGCGCGAGAAGATCGTGCTGGCGACCAAGGTCGCCGGCCCCTCGCGTGGCATGCCCTGGATTCGCGGCGAGCAGTCCGGCCTGACCCGGGCCGAGATCCTGGCCGCCTGCGACGCCAGCCTGCGCCGGCTGCAGACCGAGGTGATCGACCTGTACCAGATCCACTGGCCGGCGCGATCAGTGCCGGCCTTCGGCAAGATCTACTACGACCCGGCCGAGGAAAAGCCCTGCGCCAGCATCCACGAGCAGCTCGAAGCGCTTGACCAGCTGGTGCGCGCCGGCAAGGTGCGTGCGATCGGCCTGTCCAATGAGACCCCCTACGGCGTGCACGAGTTCGTGCGCCTGGCTGAAGCCCATGGCCTGCCGCGCGTGGCCACGGTGCAGAACCCCTATTGCCTGATCAACCGCACGCTCGAGAACGGGCTCGACGAGACCATGCACCGCCTGGGCGTGTCGCTGCTGGCCTATTCGCCGCTGGGCTTTGGCCTGTTGAGCGGCAAGTACGACGCCAGCGGTTTCGAGTCACCGATAGCGCCTGAAGGCCGCATGTCGCGCTACGAGTCGATGCGCAAGCAGCGCTGGGGTCGGGCCGATTCGCTGGTCGCGGCCCGGCGCTACAACGCGCTGGCGCGTGAGCATGGCCTGACCCCGACCCAGCTGGCGCTGGCCTTCTGCTATACCAAGTGGCAGGTTGCCAGCACCATCATCGGCGTGACCAGCTTGGCCCAGCTCGACGAATGCCTCGATGCCTGGGGCACCACGCTGGCGCCCGAGCTGCTGCAGGCGATCGACCAGATCCGCTGGGAACACCGCGATCCCGCGGCCTGAGCCCGGCCTACCCGCCTTTTTTGGATAAAGCATGTTTGACCTGACTACCCTGGCCGTCGTGGCGGCCGCCTACCTGATCGGTTCCCTCTCCTTTGCGGTGATCGTCAGCCGAGTCATGGGCCTGAGCGACCCGCGCAGCTACGGCAGCAAGAACCCCGGCGCGACCAATGTGCTGCGCTCGGGCAGCAAGAAGGCGGCCATCGCGACGCTGCTGCTCGACGGTGCCAAGGGCTGGCTGCCGGTCTGGCTGGTCGCGCATTGGGGCTCGGCCTGGGGCCTGGGCGACGGCGCCGTGGCGGCAGTCGGCATGGCAGCCTTCCTGGGCCACCTGTTCCCGGTCTTCTTCCGCTTCCAGGGCGGCAAGGGCGTGGCGACCGCTGCTGGCGTGCTGCTGGGCTTCGAGCCGCTGCTGGGCCTGGCCACGCTGGGCAGCTGGCTGTTCGTGGCGCTGGTGCTGCGCTATTCCTCGCTGGCGGCAGTGGTCGCGGCGCTGTTCGCGCCTGGCTTTTACGTGCTGGTCAGCGGCGAGAGCTGGTCCTGGTACGGCAGCCCGTCGGTCGCGCTGGCTGTCGCGGTCATGAGCCTGCTGCTGCTCTGGCGCCACCGCGGTAACATCAGTCGCCTGATCGCGGGCCAGGAAAGCAAGATCGGCAGCAAGAAGTGAGAAATCCCGCACCTGCTGCCGTGCGCCGGCAATCAAGTTCCATCGAGTGGCCTATGAAGCACCCCGTCAAATTTGCCCGGCTGGCCGGCGCAGCAGTCTGTTGCGTCGCCATGCTGACCGGTCTGCCGGCCCAGGCGCAGCAGGAAATGGCGCGCGTCATCAGCAGCACCCCGGTCATGCAGCAGGTACCGGTCAGTCGCCAGGTCTGCCAGGATGAGGCCGTCACGCGCAGCGGCCAGAAGTCCGGTGCCGGCGCCCTGATGGGCACGCTGGCGGGCGGCGCGCTTGGCAACGCGATCGGCGAGGGCAGCGGCAAGGCGGCCGCCACCGTGCTGGGCCTGTTTGGCGGCGCCATCCTGGGCAACAGCATCGAGGGCGAAGCGCCGCCCGAGACCCAGATGGTCAGGCGCTGCTACCCGCAGACCGTCTACGAGAGCCGGGTCAGCGGCTACCACGTGGTCTACGAGTTCGGCGGCAAGCAGTACAGCGCGCAGATGCCGTCCGACCCGGGCCAGTATCTGCAGCTGCAGATCACGCCGATCGTGCCGCGCCCGCCAGCAGCGGCCGGCTATGCCCCCGCGGGCTATCCGCGCTGAGGTCCGCCATGTTGCACCTGAGCCCCGAACAAGCGACGCAGATCGCGCAGCAGCGCGGCAGCCAGCCGACCTGCAGCGCCTGCAGCCCCTACGCCAGCCCGGGTTGGGAGTCCTTTCCCGGCACCGAGACCGATGACGCATTGCAGCCGCTCGGCGCGCTCTGGCTGCCGGGCGACGACGAGCCCACTCTGGAGGAGTCGCGCCTGACCGGCGTCGACGCCTGGTCGCCGCTGGCGCCGATCTCGCTGGCGCACCACCCGGCCAACCGCTGCGAGGTCTGGGCCTGTCGCGCCTGTGGCAAGCCCTTCCTGCGCTATACCGAATACGGCGGTTATTACGAGGATCGCCGCATCCGTGAACTCGATCCGCGCCGGATCCAAGGTCAACCATGAAATCCTTTTCCGCACTCGGCGGCCTGGTCTATTCGACCGAAGCCGGCCGCATGTGCCCCGGCTGTCGTCAGCCTGTGGCGCAGTGCCAATGCGCCCAGCTCAAGGCCGTTCCCGCGGGTGACGGCATCGCGCGCGTGCAGCGTGAAACCAAGGGCCGCGGCGGCAAGGCGGTCACGGTCGTGCGCGGGCTGGCTCTCGATGCCGAGGCGCTGGTGGCGTTAGCCAAGCGGCTCAAGGCCGCCTGCGGCAGCGGCGGCACAGTCAAGGACGGCCAGATCGAGGTCCAGGGCGAGCATGGCGACAAGATCGTCGCCTTTCTGCAGGCCGAGGGCTTCAAGGTCAAGCGCAGCGGCGGCTGAGTCGGTCCTGGGCGGACCCCATGTCAGTGTCCTTCAGCGGCCCTCAGAGTCCGCGCTGACCTCAGAGCACGAGCCGATCGCGCAGCCTGGCATGGAGTCGCTCGTTCATGCCGCGCACCCGCAGCAGCTCGTCGAGCGAGGCGAAGGGGCGCGACGCCACCAGCTGGCGCGCCAGCCGGTCGCTGACGCCTGGCACCGAGCGTAGCCTGGCGGTCGTCGAGCGGTTGACCGAGACCGCCTGGCCGTCATCAGGCTGGCGCGGCCAGTCCAGCCGGCGCCAGTCGCGCGTCACATAGGCGGCCGGGGTCCATTCGCGCAGCATCAGCGTGAGCGGGCCCTGCGCAACCGCCAGCGGCACGGTGTCGGGCCAGCGCCAGCTCGGGCCCAAATCGCTCCACTGTTGCTGACCGCCCAGGCTGCCCAGCGTCAGGCTGCCCAGTGGCTGGCCCTGGAAGGGGCCGCCGTCATAGGGCCGCTGCAGCGCCCAGAGTTCGAGTGCCAGCGTGCCGCTCAGTTCGCCCGCCACGCGCGGGTTGCTGATGCCTGCGATCGCGAGTTTCAGTTCGCCCCCTGCGAAGCGGACTTGCACTGAGCCTGTCAGGCTGGGCTGCAGGAAGCGGTGCGGCAGCAAGAGGCGCTTGCAGTCATGCAGCCGGTCCCAGCTGCCCGGCTGGCCCGAAACCAGCTTGAGCGCGAGCCGGCGTCTGGCCTGACCGGCTGGTTGCGCCAGTGGCATCCGGCCGCCGACCGGCGCCAGCCGTCTGGTGTCTGGCTGCAGCGGTCCCAGCGGCCATTCGGCCAGCAGCAGCGCCTCGTCAGCCCACAGCTGCACGGCCAGGGTCCGGTTGTCGGTGTCGCTGGCATTGTTGACATCACAGGCGACAGGCTGGCCGCTGAGCCAGGCCTGCAACTCGACGCTGTCAGTCTCGAAGCGCAAGCGGGCTTCGCCAGCGAAGCAGGTGGGTTGCCAGCGCGGCAGGGCAGGGTCTTGTTCCATCAGTCGAGTCTGGTTCAGGCCGGCATTATCGCCAGTCAGGCGGCGGGTTTCACCAGCGCGTCCGGATGGTGTAGTCGAGCTGCGCCGAGCCTCGGGCCGGTACCTCGACCTGCCAGGAGGCGGACTGGGCCGACGGCTTGCTGCTGCGCTGGCTTTCCTGCACCATCTCCCAGTCGCCCGCCAGTGCCTGCTGGACCCGGATCGTGACCGCCTCGTCGCGCGCGTTGCGCAGCGTCATGCGCCAGCCGCTCTCGCTGCTGCGTTCGCCAAGCTGGCGAAAGCTCATCTGCCGGCGCTCGGCCGACAGGTCGAAGGCCGATCCCAGCCTGAGCCTGATGGTCTCGTCGCGCGCGCTGTGATTGATCCGGTCCTCGCCGACGAATTGCGCCTCGCCCTGGCGGTCGGGCGCGTAGAAGCGCACGACACCGGCCGGCAGGGGCTGGCCCAGCGCGCCGCCCCGGTTGTCGAATTCCAGCCAGACCGAGGGCTTGAACTGCTGCACCCCGGGGTCCTGGCGCCCAAATTCCAGTGCACCGGTGTCGGCCAGCAGGTATTCGCGCCGCACCGGCACCGCCGTGGCAGTCAGCAGCGACAGCTGCTTGGTCTGCTGGTCGGCGATCGAGAGCGGCCGCTCGAAGCGGTAGAGGTGGTAGTCGAGCAGCGACTCCTCGACCGGCGCGCTGCTGGCGCGCATGGCCGTGACCGAGGCCTTGCGCACCATCAGCGGGGCGCTCTCCTGCACCCGGTTCAAGGCGCCGGCCACCAGCTGCAGCCGCGCGTCGCGGTAGCTGGTGCCGCTGCGGTTGCTCAGCGTGACCCAGCCCGACAGATCCATCTGCCGGCCATCGGTCGACAGCCGGGCGACATAGTCGGTCTTCCAGGACAGGCCGCCGCTCAGGTAGGACAGTTCGAGCGAGCGCGGGCCAGCGGCGGAATCGAGCAGCAGCGACAGGGTCGGGCGCGGGTGCAGGTCGGCGGGCAGGCGGTCGAAGGCCAATCTCCAGCCTGGGCTGGCCGGCATGGTCTCGATCCGGTCGGCAAAGCGCAGCACCGCGCCAGCGCCATTGTCATTGCCGGCTGCCAGCACGGTGGCCGACTCGCGCTGCAGCGCACCCGTGACCGGGTGCTCGCGCAGCAGCGTGACTTCGCGCCCGAGGTGGGACTCGAGCAGTTGTTGCGCGGTCAGCAGCTTGGCATCGAAGCTTTGCTCGAGCAAATTCACGGGGCCGCCGCCGCTCCAGCGCAGCTGGGTGGTTTCGGGCCGCAGCTGGGCCGGGACTTCACTCAGGTCCAGCCGCACCAAGCCGCCGGGCAATTGCAGCTGGCGCAGTTCCCGCACCAAGGCCAGGTCCTCCTGGTAGAGCGTCAAGGCGATCGACGAGCGCTCAGCGGGGCCTGCGCTGAAGGTCCCGGGTTCCTGCGCCCAGGCCGTGCTTGTGACGGCGAGTGCCGCTGCGACGCTCAAGATGGTCTTCATTTTCGCCCCTCGAATAATCTTGTCGGCTTCGAGCTTAGCCGAATGCGCGCCATCGGCACATCCCCTGCCGGCAGGCGCCGGGTGAAAATGGAGAGCGGAAAAAGGCAACGGCCTGCAGTCTTGAGAACTGCAGGCCGTCGTTTTCTGGTCGGCGTGGTGGGATTCGAACTCACGACCCCTTGCACCCCATGCAAGTGCGCTACCAGGCTGCGCTACACGCCGAAGTCTTCGATTATAGACCGAGATCCTGCCCGATCCTTCGAAAGCTTAGCGGGCTCCTGTGCGGGGCAGCTTGGCCAGCTCCTTGTTGAGCAGGCGTTCGGCCGAGTTGCGCACGATCATCTTCTGCAGCCCCATCGCCTGTCCGAGCAAGGCCTGGCCCTGGTCATGGCAGGTCTGGACCTGGGGCTTGAGTCGTTGCTCCGGCCAGTGCGAGACGGCGGCCTCGGTCGAGCGCAGCAGGGCCTTGCCCTCGTTGCCGGACAGGCCGCTCAGATAGGCGTTGCCGATATGGGCAAAAGCGCTCTCGAGGCGGCGCTGCCATTGCTCGCGCTCCTGGGGCGTGGGATCGACATGCAAGCTGGACTTGACCTCGCGTTCCAGCACGGCGACACAGACGGCGGCGCCGGAAAACCGGGACTCTGCCGGCTCCGTGGCCGAACTGGTCCCGAAAGCCTGCTGCCCCCCTGTGGCGAGCAGCATGGCCAGAATCAGCGGATAGGGTCTGCGTACGGGATTCATGGCAGCAGTGTGCCCTGAATCACCGCTGCTCAGTGGTGTTGCGCCGATTTGGGCCAGCTGCCGTAGCTCACCGAGGACGCCGTCGTGTCACCGAGGTGGTGCCTGCCGTCCGCGTGCGATCCGGTGGCAACCTCGACATACAGGCGGCAGGAGAGGGCTTCGTACCAGCGATGCAGCTGCTCGGACAGTTGGGACAGGATGTGCATGATGACTCCCCTTTCGTAAAGAAACGGTTTATACCGTATATTTGTTTTTCTGGTGTAACGGTGTGAAACAGGCCCGCCGGCGTGACGGGTTCCTGCCTCAAGCCGAGTGGGCGTGAATCATGTCCCGCACCCGGGGGTAGATCTGCTGGTTCCACTTGCTGCCGCTGAAGACCCCGTAGTGGCCGACGCCGGTCTGGACGTAATGGCTCTTGCGGTAGGGCCGGATGTTCGGGCACAGCTCCTGCGCGGCCATGGTCTGTCCGACCGCGCAGATGTCGTCGCGCTCACCCTCGACCGTCATCAGCGCCGTGCGCCGGATGGCGGCCGGATTGACGCGCCGGCCCTGCCAGCGCAGCTGGCCCAGCGGCAGGTCATAGGTCTGGAACACCTGGGCGATGGTTTCGAGGTAGAACTCGGCCGGCAGGTCGTTGACGGCCAGGTACTCCTCGTAGAAGTCCTGGATCTGGCGCGCCTCTTCGGTGCGTCCTTCGACCAGGTGCTGGTACAGCTGCTTGAAGGACTGCTTGTGGCGCTCCAGGTTCATGCTCATGAAGGCCGACAGCTGCACGAAGCCCGGATAGACCCGGCGCATGAAGCCCGGGTGCGGCCAGGGCACGCGGCTGATCAGGTGTTGCTCGAACCATTCGATCGGCTTGCTGGTCGCCAGCCGGTTGACCCCGGTCGGGTTGATCCGGCAGTCCACCGGTCCGGCCATCAGGGTCAGGCTGCGCGGCTGGGCCGGATGCTCGTCCTCCGCCATCAAGGCGGTCGCGGCCAGGGCGGCGACGCAGGGCTGGCAGACCGCCACCACATGGCAGCCGGGGCCGATGGTCTCGATGAAGCGCATCAGGTAGCTGATGTAGTCCTGCAGGCCGAAGCTGCCATGCTGCAGTCCGACATCGCGCGCGTTGTGCCAGTCGGTGATGTAGACATCGTGGTCCTGCAGCAGGGTGCGCAGGGTTTCGCGCAGCAGCGTGGCGAAATGGCCCGACAGCGGCGCGACCAGCAGCACCGGGGGCTGTGGCGCCAGCCCGGCTGCGCCCGTCTTGCGAAAGTGCAGCAGGCTGCCGAACGGCAGCTCGAGCCGCGCTTGTTCCTCGATGCCGACGCGCTGGCCCTCGATCGTCACGCTGTCGATGCCGAAGGCCGGACGGCTGTGGGTCAGGCGCAGGCTCGACAGCGTCTCGCAGGCCGCTGACAGCTGGCGCAGCAGCGAGCGCTCGGTCTGCTGCAGCCAGGCGCTGCTGCCCAGTTGCTGGGCCAGGCGGTGCAGCGGGGACAGGGCGTCGGTCTGGATCTGATAGGCCTGGTAAAGCATGGGGTCCCTCAAAGCGTTGACAACCCACAGTGCAAGTTGCGGGCCAGCTCAAACGGCGTTTCACCGCACCGTCGCAGTGCGTCAGCGCCTGCCGCGGGGTCCTGGCGCATGGCATGACCCTTGCATCAGCCGCTCACCACCAGAGGAGAGCCATCACATGACGAAAGCCGTTCTGACCATCAGCAGCAAGAACTACGGCGCCTGGGCCTTGCGCGGCTGGCTCATGGCCAAGCTGGTCGAACTCGACTTCAGCGAAAAGGTGATCTCGCCCGACGATCCGGCCATGCGGGCCGAGATGCTGCTGCTGTCCTCCTCGATCCGCGTGCCGGCGCTGCACCACAATGGCATCGATGTCTGGGACACGCTGGCGATTGCCGAATACCTGCACGAGATCAGGCCGGACGCCGGGCTGCTGCCGGCCGATCCGGTGGCGCGCGCGCATTGCCGCTCGATCTGTGGCGAGATGCATTCGGGCTTCAGTGCCCTGCGTTCCTCGCTGCCGATGAACATCAAGGCGCGCAGCCCGGGCTTCAAGGTCTGGTCACGCGCTCAGGTCGACATCGACCGCATCTGCACGATCTGGAGCGAGTGCCTGTCCCGCTATGGCGGCCCCTACCTGTTCGGTGCCCGCCCGGGCATGGCCGACGCGATGTTTGCCCCGGTGGTGACGCGCTTCATCACCTATGACGTCGCGCTCGATCCGGACTGCGCCGCCTATTGTCAGACCCTGCTGGCGCTCCCGGCGCTGCAGCAGTGGATAGCGGCGGCGATGGCCGAGCCCGAGGAGATCGACGAGCTCGATGCCGAATTCTGAACTCACGCCCCTTTGCACCCCATGCAGGCCAATGCCCCTTTGCACCCCATGCAGGCCAATGCAGTGCCTGCTTGATCCGCCCGCTGTTAAAGCTTGAAGACCGAGACCGTGTGCACCAGCGCGTCGGACTGGCTTCGCAGGCTGCTGGCAGCCGCTGCCATCTGCTCCACCAGAGCCGCGTTTTGCTGGGTGACTTGGTCCATCTGATTGACGGCTTCGCTCACCTGAGAGACCGAGTCGCTTTGCTCGTTGCTATTAGATGTGATTTCATCCATGATGTCCGTCGCATTTCGAATGCTGCTGATGACTTCGGCCATCGTCGAGCCTGCTTTGGCCACCAGCAGGTTGCCTTGTTCCACCCGCTCCACACTGGTGTTGATCAGGGTCTTGACTTCCCTGGCGGCTTCGGCCGAACGCCCTGCCAATGACCTGACCTCGCTCGCCACCACGGCGAACCCCCGTCCCTGCTCGCCTGCGCGTGCGGCTTCAACGGCGGCATTCAGCGCCAGGATATTGGTCTGGAAGGCGATGCCATCAATCACGCTGATGATTTCAAAGATCTTGCTTGATGAATCGTTGATATGCTGCATGGTTTCAACGACCTCGGCCACAACAGCACCGCCAGTCTTTGCGATTTCGACCGCACTGTGGGACAGCAGATTTGCCTGTCGCGCAATCTTGGCGTTCTGTGTCACGTTCGAGCTCAATTCTTCCATTGAGGCGGCTGTTTCTTCCAGCGCACTGGCCTGACTTTCGGTGCGTGCTGACAGGTTGTGGTTGCCTTGCGAAATTTCGGAACTCGCGGTGGCAACGCCTTGGGCCTCTTCTCGCACCGTGCTCACCACCGTGACCAAGCTGGACTGCATGGCTCGAAGCTGCGCCATCAGGCTTGACGTATCGCCGTTTCGAAGTGGAATCTGGAAACTCAGGTCTCCCGCTCCCACACGCTGTGCCAATTGAGCCGCAAGCGCTGGCTCGCCCCCGAGCTGAATCATCAATCCTCGAACAATCAAGGCACTTATGGCCGCAGCCAGAAGGCAAGCCAGCAGGCCCCCGGCGAACATGGTTTGCTGGATGGAGCGGGCGGAACTGACCGCACTTGAGGAGGCCTGTTTTGCATTGCCAATCTGCTCTTTGCGAAAGCTGGCGAGTTGTGTTTGCAGGATCTCGCTGGCCTGGTCGAAGCCAGGTGTCGTGGCGCTGCCCTTCATCAACTCGTTGCCGGCTTCCATGCCATCCCGAACATAGGTTTCGGCCATGGTCTTGCCAAGATTGTAGAATGCATTGAAATGTGTCTCAATGGATTCCATTTCCTTGAGTTTGGCCTGGTCATGGACGGCCTTGAAATGCTGCTTGAACTTGTCAACGCCTTCCTGGAATCGATTGGCGGATTCCAGTGCGTCTTTGTATCCATCAGGGTCACGGGTCGCCGATACATCGGTCAGGAACTGCTGTACTTCTGAGCGGCTCAGGTCCATCTCGTCTACAGCCAGGACCAGCGGCAAGCTGATATCGTTGACTTCGCTCACCGCATCTGTGAGGTTGGTGATCAAGAATCCGATGGTCAGCAATGTTGCTGTAAAAAATGCAACGACACCAGAGAATCCAATGCCAAGCTGCCATTTGACCGGCAGGTTCTTGAAGGTATAAGTCTTGTGCGTCATTTTTTCCGAACTGACCGCTGATTGGTTGGGGTAATTTGTCTCTCTTTTCATTTTCGCGAACCAGATGCTAGGAATGGTGTCCAAAATACTCGCAGCGGCGGGCATTGAGAGGTGGTCTTGAACCGGGCCTCTTCCATGGCCGGAGGGCGGGGCCAAGGTCTGTCGAGACTGTGCGGGGAAACCGCATGCTTCCTTGCGCACAGAAAAACCCCACTGAAGGTGAAATTCAAATGCTTGCGTAGTCTGCCGTGCTGAAGGCAGACGCCCGTCAGAGTTGGCCCCGGTTGGTATAAAGGGCACTTGAGGGGCAGAAAGACAAACGGGTTACAGATTTGTGATCTGTAACCCGCTATTTTTTATGGTCGGCGTGGTGGGATTCGAACTCACGACCCCTTGCACCCCATGCAAGTGCGCTACCAGGCTGCGCTACACGCCGAAGACCATTATTGTAGGCAAAAAAACCGGCTTTTCACTAGGCGGTCAGAATTTTTCTGATTTCGAGCAGTTCCTGCCGGACCAGGCGCCAGTCCGGGCCAGTTGCGACCGGGGGCAGTAGCGCTGGCGGCGGCAGCGACTCCGATGGCGGCGATGCCGGCGGGCTGTCGCACAGCGCGGCTTCCTGCAGGCGGTTGCGCGCGCCCGGAATGGTGTAGCCCTGCTCATGCAGCAGTTCGCGGATGCGGCGCACCATCAACACCTCGTGGTGCTGGTAGTAGCGCCGGTTGCCGCTGCGCTTCATGGGTCGCAGCTGGCTGAATTCCTGCTCCCAGTGGCGCAGCACATGCTGCTTGACACCACAGAGCTCGGCTACTTCACCGATCGTGAAGTAGCGCTTGGCGGGAATGGGGGGCAGTGCGTCGCTCATGGTTCAGGCGGCCAGGATCAATTGTTCGAGCTTGACCGCGTCGGCACAGAAGGCGCGGATGCCCTCGGCCAGCTTTTCGGTGCCCATCGCGTCCTGGTTTAGCGCCAGGCGGAACGCCGGCTCGTCGTACTGCACGAAGGGCAGCTCCAGCGCCGCGGCGGCCTCGGGGTCGAGCGCGCGTGCCAGCGGTGCTTCGCTGGCCGACAGGGTGCCGAGCAGCTCCGGGCTGATGGTGAGCAGGTCGCAGCCCGCCAGCGCCTGGATCTGGCCCACGTTGCGAAAGCTCGCGCCCATGACCTCGGTCGCGATGCCGAAGCGCTTGTAGAACTGGTAGATCTGGCGCACCGACTGGACGCCCGGATCGTTGGCGCCGGACATCGCGGCCTCGTCCCAGGAGGAGCCAGCCTGCTTCTTGTACCAGTCGTAGATCCGGCCCACGAACGGCGAGATCAGCTGCACCTTGGCCTGGCCGCAGGCCACGGCCTGGCAGAACGCGAACAGCAGTGTCAGGTTGGTGTGGATGCCGCGCTGTTCCAGCTGAGCGGCAGCCTGGATGCCTTCCCAGGTGGCAGCGATCTTGATCAGCACCCGGTCGGTCGGCACGCCTTCGGCCTGGTACAGCTCGATCAGGCGCTCGGCGCGCGCGACGGTCGCAGCGCTGTCGAAGCTGAGACGCGCATCGACCTCGGTCGAGACCCGGCCCGGCACGCGACTCAGGATCTCGCAGCCAAAGCGCACCAGCAGCCGGTCGACGATCTGGTCGAGCGGGCGGTCGCGAAAGCGCGCGACGGTGTCGGCCAGCAGGTGGGCA
>Ga0156629_162_pt1 | contig 85679 bp, 78 predicted proteins | sample RifOxyC3_FD_110703 | JGI IMG/M metagenome (GOLD analysis project Ga0156629, IMG submission 110703) | Burkholderiales bacterium RIFOXYC12_FULL_65_23 | reverse complement strand
TTGGGTTTCGAGCTGGAAGGGATCGGACCAGGAAAAACGGGCGTTGGCACTCATGACGGCTCCTCTGTACGGGTTATGCGGGTATCGATGGATCGGACAAACTCATGGTAGTTGCCGTCTGCTGAAGCTGACACGAATCTTTCTCAACAAGATATGAGAAAAACAGATATCTAGAACCATTCCTACTCAACGCTGACCAAACCGCACGTCGCCGAAAATGGCTGGCAGGCCGCGCGGCAGAGAGCGCAAATAGGGCGCCGGGGCCTCGACTTGCCCCCCCAGCGCAGCAGCAGCATGCCAAGGCCAGCGTGGATTGAACAGGATGGTTCGCGCCAAGGCCACCATATCGGCCTTGCCGCTGGCAATGATGTCCTCGGCCTGTTGCGGCTCCGTAATGAGGCCAACCGCCATGGTCGGCAGCCCTGTCGCACGCCTGATGGAAGCCGCAAAATCCACTTGGTAGCCAGGTCCGAGCGGAATCTTCTGCAATGGAGAGAGTCCGCCACTGGAAACATGGATGAAAGTACAACCACGCTGCTTGAGCTCGTCGGCAAAAGCGATGCTCTGCTCGAGATCCCAACCACCCTCGACCCAGTCCGTGGCAGAAATCCGCACACCAACGGGCATTGATTCTGGCACCGCCGATCGGACCGCTTCGAAAACTTCAAGCGGAAACCGCATTCGATTCGACAGCGAACCGCCAAACTCATCGGTGCGGAAATTCGACAAGGGCGACAGGAACTGGTGCAACAGATAGCCATGCGCGGCATGCACTTCTATCGCATCAATACCAATACGGCATGCCCGCTGAGCCGCCAAGGCAAAGGCATCTCGAATTCGGACCAGGGCTTCCTGGTCCAGGGCCTCGGGTGCAGACTCGCCGGGCGACGGTGGAACCGGAGAAGGCGCCAAAGGCGTCCAGCCGCCCTGGTCGACAGGAATCAACTGCCCACCCTCCCATGGCACATGGCTGGAAGCCTTGCGCCCCGCATGCGACAGTTGAATCGCAACAGGCATCGAAGCATGTTTTCTGACGGATGACAGCACATGGCTCAAGGCCTGCTCGTTCTCGTCAGACCAGAGGCCAAGGTCATGCGGCGATATCCGACCCAGAGCCTCGACAGCAGTCGCTTCCAGAATCAGCAAGCCAGCGCCAGAAAGCAGCAGATGCCCGAGATGCACCAGATGCCAATCACTGGCATTGCCATCATGGGCCGAATACTGGCACATCGGCGCAATCACGATCCGGTTGCCCAGCCTGAGCCGACCCAGATCGAAAGCAGAAAAAAGCATGCTCATGATCTACCCTTGGTTATTGCTTTTCAATCTTCTTCAAGCTGTCCCTGAGCACCACGCCGGACAACAAGGGCAGCTCATCGGAGACGGAATTCCCCTCTATCAGACTGACGATCCGGTACGCCGCACGGATACCGATTTCATTGGTCGGCACATGAACCGTCGTCAACTTGGGCTGAACCAGATGAGCCAGTTCGATGTCATCCGAGCCTGTGATGGACAGGTCGTCAGGAACGCTGATGCCTTGCTCGCGACACTCAGCCATGGCACCGACTGCTTGCAGATCGGTGCCACAAATGAGGACTGAGGGCCGGTCCGGATGGCTGAGCAACTGGATCACGGCTTGCCGTCCGCCCTCGAAGGTGAAAGGCTGCTCGATGATCCATTCAGGCCTGAGCTTCAGACCTGCGGCCTGGAGTGCATCCTGCGTCGCGGCAATACGGGCGCGGACACGCTCGTTGCGATAAGACAAGCCGGGACAGATGGCGATTTGGGTGTGCCCGTACTCCAAGACCAGCCGAGCCATCTTGAAAGTAGCGTCGTAATAGGAAAAACCGACGCACGGACGGCTGTTCGCCTCGTCCAACGACCAGGTCAGCACATAGGGAATCATGTACTGCTCAAGCAACTCGAAGACAGCATCATCATGGTCCGTTCCAACCAATACCACAGCATCCACGCCGCGCTCGACAAAGGAACGCAACAGATCCAGCTCGCGCTCGGGCCGATATTCATGGCTGGCCACGAACAACTGGTAACCCAGGCTCCAAAGCGTCTGCTGCAAGGACTGTATGGACACTGCAAATATGGGGTTGTCCAGCGTCGGGTAAATGGCGGCCACCGAGCGCGTCTTGCGCGACGCCAATGCGCGCGCAGGACCATGGCGCACATACCCCAACTCTTTTACCGCCCGCGTCACACGCTCCAATGTTGACGACTTGACCTGATCAGGAACGGACAATGCGCGCGAGGCACTGCCCAAAGATACACCGGCCAGGCGAGCGACATCCTCAAGAGTGGGACGGGTAGTTGTTGTCATAAATTTGAATACTGGATCGACCTGGTTGAAAGTGACCGAACTCGCGGGAAACTGCCAGGCTTCTCAGGCACGACGGTCTTCAAGGATCAGGTCAGCGCCCTTTTCTGCCACCATTATCACCGCTCCTTGTATGTTTCCTGACACCATTTTCGGCATCACCGAGGCGTCAACGACCCTCAAGCCATCGAGCCCCCTGACCTTCAGGCGCAAGTCCACCACGGCATTTGCATCGGAACCCATTCTGCAAGTGGCAATCGGATGGTAGATGGTCTGCCCGTTGCTCCTGGCAAACTCCAGCCATTCAAGATCCGACTTCACTCCGACGCCAGGGCTGATCTCGTGATCGATGTAATCCTTCATGGCGGGTTGACTGACGATGCGGCGCGCCAATTTCATGCTGTCGATCATGCAGCGCTGATCGACTTCGCTGGCAAGGAAATTAGGACGAATGACAGGCTGATCAAAAGGATTGCTGGACTGGATATGGATGCTGCCTTTCGACTCTGGCCGCAATTGCGCAACGCCAATTGTCATGCCTGGCAATTGATCCAGCACACGTTCAGCCGCATTGGCATAACTGGCGTGGACCATGAAATACTGGGCATCAGGCGTCAGCAGGTCCGGCCGAGTCTTCAGGAATCCATGAACCAGACCCGTTCCCAGGGTGAGGATGCCTTTCTTGGCCGAGAAATATTTGGCAACCTCACGCGCCAAGCGCCAGCCTCTGGACATCTCGTTGAGAGTGACCGTATTCTTCACACGCCAGTTCATGCGGGTGGCAAAATGGTCGATGTAGTTCTCCCCTACCCCTCTCGACACATGCCGAACAGGAATCCCCAGTGACTGGAGCAACTCAGGGCAACCAATCCCTGACAGCTCAAGGATTTGTGGTGTCTGGATTGCTCCTGCAGCCAGCACGACTTCGGTTGCAGCGCCGACCGTCACTTCGCGACCATTCTGCCGGTATGTCACGCCGGTGCAGCGCTTGCCGCTGAGCTCCAGCCGCAACACATGGGCATGGGTTTCAACCACCAGATTGGAGCGGGATCGGGCTGGCTTCAGATAAGCGTCATAAGCGCTCCAGCGACGACCGTTCAACTGGTTGACCTGGTAATAGCCAAATCCTTCCTGGGTGGGCGAGTTGTAATCCTCGTTGTAAGGCTGACCATCCTGGGCCGCGGCCTTCAAGAAAGCATCGGAGATCGGAAAGCGTTCGTTGACCTGCTCCAGATGGAACGGACCCGCCTTTCCCCGAGTCGTACCGCCAGGCTGGTAGTTCTCCAGCTTGCTGAAATAAGATGAAACGTCACGATATCCCCATCCGACAGCACCGTCAGCCTCCCAGGCGTCGTAGTCCTCGGGTTGCCCACGCACGTAGATCATTCCGTTGATCAGCGTTGAGCCACCCAGGCCTTTGCCACGGGGCACGGAGATTACCCGCCCCTTGGTATTTTCCTCCGGTGCCGTCTTGAACAGCCAGTTGTATTTCTTGTTGGTCAGCAGCTTGCTGAAGCCGGCCGGTATAGGTATCCACAGGCTGGAAGGCTCGCCACCGGCCTCCAGCAAAAGAACGCGGAACTTGCCAGAGGCCGACAGGCGGTCTGCCAGCACGCAGCCGGCCGTTCCACCACCGACGATGACGTAGTCAAATGTTTCCATGATCGTGCGCAATCAAAATCAGATCCGGCAGGGATCATTGAAGAGGCAACACCTTGCCCGGGTTCAAGAAATTGTGAGGATCAAGGGCATGCTTGACGCGCCGTGCGATCTCAAGCTCCGCTGGTGCGCGACACCGCACCATTTCACTGACGCGGTACTGCCCAATGCCGTGCTCGGCAGAAATGCTGCCGCCAAACGAACACACGACGTCGTGCACCAGCCGATTCAAGGCAGCAGCATCCACCCCCGGGGCAACGATGACGTTGTAGTGGATATTGCCGTCGCCGGCGTGGCCAAAGGCATTGATCCTGGCCTCTGGAAATGCCTGCTGCACCGCTTGGTCAGCCTGCGCCAGGAAAGCGGGAATGGCGGAAATTGGCACCGACACATCGTGCTTGATCGATCGTCCCTCCTTGCCCTCGGCTTCGGTAATGGATTCCCGCAAGGCCCACAACTCGGCTTCCTGACGCTCTGACTCAGCCACGACACCATCGGTCGCCATCTCTTGCTCCAGCAAGTCGCCGAGCAAGGACTCAGTCGCCTCACGCAAGCCGGGCAGCGAAGAACTGGCTTCCAGCAGGACATACCAGGCGGAATCGGTCAACGGCAGCCTGAGCTGTTGATGACGTGCCACCAGCTCGAGTGCAGCGCCGGACATCAGCTCGAATCCGGTCAATGTCTCGCCTATGGCACGCCGGGCAGCGCAAAGAACGGCCAATGAGCGTTGCGCCGAAGCCACGGCCAACAGCGCCGTGACCCGATACCTGGGCATCGGTGCCAGTTGCAGGACGGCAGCGGTCACGATGCCCAGCGTCCCCTCAGTACCGATGAACCACTGCTTCCAGTCATAGCCGGCGTTGTCCTTGCGCAAACTACGCAAGCCATTGATCACTTGACCGTCGGCAGTCACGACTTCCAGGCCCATGACGCGGGCACGCGCCATGCCGTAACGCAGCACGTTGGTGCCACCGGCATTGGTCGAGACAATGCCACCGATGCGGGCGGATCCTTCTGCTGCCAGGCTGATCGGCAACAGCAGCCCTTGTTCAGCCACCGCCTCCTGTGCGGTTTGCAAGACACAGCCGGCCTCGACTTCAATCGTCTCGCCCACGACATCGATGTAACGGATCGCGTTCATGCGAGCCAGAGACAGCACGACCTGGCGGCCGCTGTCATCCGGCGTAGCGCCTCCGGACAGGCCGGTGTTTCCGCCCTGAGGCACGACGGAATAACCCGCAGCCGCACAGAGTCGAACTGCCGCGGCCACCTGCTCGGTATTGCGTGGCAACAGCGCACACAAGGGACGTCCCTTGAACATGTGGCGCCAGTCGTGGCAGTAAGGCTCCAGGTCTTTTTCGTCGGTCAGGACAGCAAGTTCGCCCAGCGATTGGCGCAAGGCCAGCAACAGCGCCTCGGCACTCATGGTGCCACCTCAAGCTGCTCCAGCTTGCCCCGCATGAAGGCCGCCATCAGTGCCAACTGCGACGAGAGCATGGGTGCGCCAAAATGAATCCGGCAGCCTCGGGCCTTGGCCGCACTCAAGAGCGGGGTCTCGGCGGGCTGCATGATGATTTCGGCCACCACCTGCGAGGCCTGCAGCTTGTCTGCCTGCAAGGGCAGCGCATCACCCGGGCGCAAGCCCAGCGAGGTGCCGTTGATCACCAGCTCATGCCCTGATGGATCTTCCGTGCCTACGTTCAGCACGGCAGCAGGATGGATCGAGCGGATGCGCTCGATCAGCTGCAGTGCCTTGTCGCTCGTGCGGTTGGCCACCGTGAGACGGCTGACTCCGGCCCGCACCAGCGCAAAGGCGATCGCGCTGGCAGCGCCTCCGGCTCCGGCCAGGTAGGCACTGAGGCCAGCGGGCTCGATGCCCTGTTGGCGCAGGCCCGCGACGAAGCCTTCGCCGTCCAGCATGGTGCCGTGCAGACGGCCGTCTGCAGAACGGTGCACCACATTGACTGCACCGATGAGCCTCGCGGCCGCAGAGACCTGGTCGCACAAGGCCACCATGGCCGATTTATGGGGTACGGTGACCACGAAACCGGACAGGTTTCTCACTGCACGCAGGCCTTGCACCACGGTGGCCAGTTCGCCTTCACCGACATGAATCGGCACCATCACGCCATTGAACGCCTCGGCAGCAAAATGCTGATTGATGCCTTGCGGTGTCTTGACGTGCTGAATGGGATCGGCAAGTATGCCGAAAATCCGGGTGTTTCCAGTAATTTGATGCATGTGATCAGGCCAGTGTGTAGGCAGTCTTGACAGAGGTGTAGAACTCACGTGCGTGAGATCCCTGCTCGCGCGGTCCATAGCTCGATCCTTTTCTTCCACCAAACGGAGCGTGGTAATCCACGCCGGCGGTCGGCACGTTGACCATGACCATCCCTGCCGTGGAACGGCGCTTGAAATCGGTAGCATGCTTGAGGGAAGTGGTGCAAATACCGGAAGAAAGTCCGAAATCGGTATCGTTCGCGAGGTGAACCGCTTCCTCGTAGTCGCGCACGCGCACCACGGATGCCACGGGACCGAATACCTCCTCACGGTTGATTCGCATGGCGTTGTGCGTTTGCGTGATGAGTGCCGGGGCCAGATAGAAGCCCGGCGTGTCACGCCGCAACAATTCACCACCGGCGTACAGAACCCCACCCTCCTGACAACCCAGTTCGATGTAATGGCGGTCTTGATCGAGCTGGTCTTGCGATGCGACGGGACCGATATCGGTACCGGCCTTGAGCGCATGATCCACCCGCAGTGCGGCCATGCGCTGCGCCATGGCTGCGACAAATTGGTCGTGTATGCCGTCTTCCACTATCAGGCGGCTGGAACCGGTGCAGCGCTGGCCGGTGGAAAAGAAAGAGCCATTGATGGCAACCGAGACGGCCAGTTCGAGATCCGCATCATTGAGCACCAGCAACGGGTTCTTGCCGCCCATTTCCAGCTGAACCTTTGCGCCGCGCTCCATGCAGGTCATGCCGATGCTGCGGCCGGTGGAGACGGAACCCGTGAACGTAATGGCCCGCACCTTGCGCGAATGGGCCAGCGTCTGCCCCACCTTGGAGCCGGGTCCCATGACCAGATTGAAGGTGCCGGCTGGCAACTGTCCGGCACGGGCAATGATTTCAGACAAGGCCCAGGCACTGCCCGGAACCAGATCGGCCGGCTTGAAGACGACCGCATTACCAAAAGCCAGCGCTGGCGCAATTTTCCAGGCGGGAATCGCGATCGGGAAATTCCACGGCGTGATGATGCCCACCACACCCTCAGGTTCGCGTGTCACCTCGACATCGACGCCCGGTCGGATGGAGGGCAGTTTCTCGCCGGCCAGGCGCAACACTTCGCCCGAGAAGAACTTGAAGACACGACCGGCGCGTACCACCTCCCCGATGCCTTCTGCCAGCGTCTTGCCCTCTTCGCGCGCCAGCAGTTCTCCGAGCTCATTGCGACGGGCCAGCACCTCGGTACCGATCCTGTCCAGCGCGTCGGAGCGCTGCTCGGCAGTCCACTGGGCCCATGTCTTCTGCGCCTGGTAGGCCGACTCAATCGCCTGTTCGGTCTGGGCCGCATCAGCTCGACTGTATTCACCGATGACATCCTGGGTATCGGACGGATTGATGTTCAATCCAGCCGTGACTCCCTCAACCCATTCACCGGCTATGAAATTCTTGTGCAACTTGGTGTTCATTGAATGGTTCCTCGTAATTTATTTCAGGTCATCAGCCAGCCGCCGGCGACATCAATCACTTGCCCAGTGATGAAGCTCGACTGGTCTGAAGTCAAGAACAGGCAGGCATCAGCCACCTCAACCGGTTTACCTAGACGCCGCAGGGGAGTCACGGCAATGACCGCCTCATTGGCTTCGCGCGGCGCTCCGGCCACCATCGGGGTATCCACCCGACCGGGCGCCAGTGCGTTCACGGTGATGCCATGTGGGCCAAGCTCTCCCGCCAAGTGCCGCGTCAGGCCGATCAGGCCGGCCTTGGTGGTGCTGTAATGCGCCGCAACGATATCCAGATAGGCTTTTCCTGCGACCGAAGACATGCTGACAATCCGACCAAAACGGCGCTGCACCATGCCCGGCGCCAACAACCGGGTGAAGTTGAATACGCTATTCAGGTTGACGTCCATCACCTGCAGCCATTCCGCCGGCTCCATCTGCCAGATCGGTGACGGCAGCCCGGCATGCTTGGGTGAAATGCCTGCGTTGTTGATCAAGGTGTCAACAGGCCCCAAGGCTGCGACCACGCTGCGGCAGGCCGCCTCGCAATCCGCATAGCTTGCGACATCGGCCGCGGCGAAATGCACCTTGCAGCCTTCGGCCGTCAGGGTTGAAACCAAGGCATTGGCCACTTCGGGCGAGCGATCGACCACGCCGACAGCAGCACCCTGGCGGGCGTATTGCCTGACGATCTCCGAACCAATGCCACCACCACCGCCAGTCACCAGGACCACGCGACCTTTGTGCGTCAATGTAGCTTCCACTTGTTGCCTCCTGATCGGGTGATCTCAATGCCCCAGATACGCGCGTCGCACATGCGGGTTATCCAGTAATTCGCGGCCCGTGCCACTGAGGGTGATGCAGCCATTCTCGAGAACGTAACCACGATCAGCGATCTGCAGGGTATGGAAAACGTTTTGCTCGACCAGCAATACCGTGGTGCCTTGATCGGCGACGGTTCGCACCACGTCAAACATCTGATCCACCAGCAGCGGCGACAAGCCCAGCGACGGCTCGTCAAAGACCAGCAAGCGCGGGTCGGCCATCATGCCGCGTGCAATCGCCACCATTTGCTGTTCACCGCCGGAAAGAGAACCGGCCAACTGTGCCAGTCGCTCCTTGACACGCGGGAAAATCTGCAGGACTTTCTCCATCCGCTCCTTGTGGAATGGGCGGGCCGAAGTCTTGTAGGCGCCCATCAGCAGGTTTTCCTCGACGGTCAGGAACGGGAACAGTTGCCGCCCTTCGGGAATCATCGTGATGCCAAGCTCCACGATTTCATGCGGGGCGTGGCTGGTCAAATTCAAGCTGTCGAATTCGATCGAACCACTGCGTGCCTTGACCAGGCCGCAAAGGGTTTTCAGCGTAGTGGTCTTGCCGGCACCATTGGCCCCCACCAGCGTGACCACCTCACCCGCATGCACCTCGAGCGAGACACCACGCAGAACCTCACTTTTTCCGTAACCCGCGGTTACATCACGCAGCTTGAGCATGGGTGTAGCCCTTTCCTAAATAAGCCTCGATCACTGCCGGGTCATTGACGACATCCGCCGGTTTGCCCTCGCGCAACACCTTGCCGACGTTGATGACAACGATGCGGTCAGACAAGGCCATGGTCGCTTGCATCAGATGTTCGATCATCAGGACCGAAACACCGGAATCTCGAATCCTCTTGATCATTTCAATCGCGCGTGCCACATCAGAAGGATTCAATCCGGCCAGTACCTCGTCGAGCAGCAGGACCCGTGGCCGGGTGGCCAAGGCGCGCGCCACTTCCAGGCGCTTCATTCCGCCCACCGTGAGGCTGCGCGCCTCGGTATCGAGCAACGCGGTCAGGTCAGTCAGGTGCGCCACTTCGCGCGCGACAGCCTCGGCCTCCGAACGCAAGCGGGTGTGCATGAAGGCGCCGAGCATGATGTTTTCCATGACCGACAACCCTGCAAACGGCTGCACGATCTGGAACGTGCGTCCGACACCGGCCCTGGCAAAGGTTTCCGGAGACCGCGGCGAACTCCAGTCGGCCCCGGTTCGGACAGTCACCGTGCCCTGGTCTGGCCGGATGAACCCCGACAACTGGTTGAAGACTGTGGTCTTGCCAGCCCCGTTGGGACCGATGACGCCCAGGATCTCGCCCTCATGCAAGGTCAGCGACACGTCGTCGGTGGCCTTCAGACCGCCAAACCGCTTGTGCAGGCCCTCGGCCTTCAAGATGGGCTGGCCCAGGCTGGTGGCGATTTTCTGGACAACCGGCCTGGCCGGTTCTGCTGCCTTGGCCTTGTGGCCATTCGGCAGCCGATCGATCAGGCGCAGGACCTGCTGGCTGAGATGGCCGACCAGACCACGGGGAAAGAACAGCACGACAAACACCAGCAGCATGCCGTAGACAAAACCGTGAGTGCCGTTGCCAAACGCACTCAGCCAACCGCGCGCCAACTCGGCCACAGGCAGCACCAGCACGGTACCGACCACCGGACCCGCCACCGTTCCCAGACCACCGATGAGCGCAAACATGGCAATCTGGATCGAGAGCTCGAGCGAGAATGCCGCCGAAGGCTCCAGGAACGTCAGATACATGCCGTGGAAGCTGCCAATCAGGCTGGTCAGCACCGCCGATATGACGGCAGCCGCAATCTTTGCACGCACCGCATTGACACCCACGGCACGGGCCGCATCCTCGCGCTCACGCACAGCGATCAGGTAGAAACCGAAGCGCGAGCGGCGGATCAGCCATGCCACCAGCAAGGTGACGGCGAAGAAGCCGAAGGCAACCAGCAGATAGGCCCACTTTTCGCGAAAGATCATCCAGGGCAGACCGATCTGCAACGGAATGTTCAAGCCCGCCGAGCCACCGGTCCAGCCCTCGAAGTGGGTGACCAGCAGGCGCACGACCTCCAGGAAAGCAATCGTTGCCAGTGAAAAGAAGGGGCCGCGCAAGCGCAAGGTCGGATAGGCAATCAGCAGGGCAACCACGGATGAGACTGCGGCACCCGCAAACATCCCGATCCAGGGTGAGATGCCGAATTTCGCTACCAGCAGACCGGCCGAATAGCTGCCAATACCGTAGAAGACGGCATGCCCAAGCGACAACTGTCCGGCAAATCCACCAACGATGTTCCAGGCCGTCGCCAAGCCGGCAAAGACACAGACCTGGATGGCCAGGTGGTAGACAAATGACGACTGGAGCGCCAGGGGCAGCCACAGGATGGCCGACAACGCCAGAAGTCCGATGTAGACCCGTGGGTTCAAGATGGGGGGCATCATGGGATGTCCTTTACTCAGATCCGCGACCCAGACCGAATAGACCGGTAGGACGCACAATAAGAATGGCCAGGAAAACAAGGAAGTAGACAACCTCCTTCAATGCCGGACCGACGTAGTAACCCGCAAGACTGTCAATCAGTCCGATGAAAATGGAGCCGATGACAGCACCCGGCAAACTCCCCATGCCACCGAGCACGACGATCACGAAAGCAGTCAGGACAAAATACTGCCCCACAGTCGGAAAGGCGGGATACTGGACGGCCAGCAGACCGGCAGCAAGGCCAACCAGACCGGCTCCAATGCCAAATGCCAGCACATAGGATTTATTGACATTGACACCCATCAGGGCAGCAGATACCCGATTCTGGGCCAGCGCCCTGAATGCGCGGCCAGTGTAGGTGTGCTTCAGGAACAGGTGCATTCCGGTAGCCACGGCAATCGCAACCACAAAGGTGATGACTTGCCCACTCACGAAGGTCAGCGAACCCAGCGTCAAGGGCTCGGTACCCAGGGTTACTTCGGCCTTGCGAATGTCTGCACCAAACAGCATCAGCGCAAGATTCAGCAGCGCCGTCGAAACACCGACAGTTGCAAAGATCTGGATATGGGCATCTGCCGTCAACAGCGGCTGAATGACAAGTCGCTGCATCAATGCCCCCAACACAAAGAGCAACACCGCCACCAGCAGCGCTGAGGCGTAGGGATGCAATCCAGCGTGTTGCGCCAGCAGCCAGACGGCATACATGCCTATCATCAGGAACTCGCCATGAGCAAAGTTCACGACCCGGACGACGCCAAATATCAGGGTCAAGCCAATGCTGATGATGGCGTAAGCACCGCCTAGCAGCAGTCCATTAACCAAGAGCTGAATAAATATCGACACAGCAACCCCCATGTTGCGCGAGACCAGCCTCGCGCAACTTTAAAAAATTAACGACAGGTCGCACAGCGCCTTATTTGGCAGCAATGGGCTTGGCTGTAGCAACCGATTCAGGGAACACCGTCAGCAGCTTGCCACCTTGCCATTGCATCAGGTTGCTGGAGGCCAACTGGTTCTGACCGTTCTCGCCGAACTGGAAGCCCCAGCCGGCAGCACTGGAACCAACGGGCTTCTTGTAGGAAAGTACCGCCGACCGGATCTTGTCCTTGTCGGTTGACTTGGCTTCCACCATGACATCAAGGAAAGCCTTCGCTCCCACGTAATTCACCAGACTGTGCCCGGATCGCGGCTGGACTCCATATCGCTTCTGATACGCTGCAACAAAGTTCTTCAAGCCTGGCGCACCGTCTTCCTTCATCGTGACTTGCGGGAAGTCAACGTTGAAAATCCCTTCAATCGAAGTCCCCAATGCCTGCGCCGTTTCCTGCAGGGAATACCCGCCGCCGGCACCGATCACCGCCTTGGGCTTGAATCCAGCGCTTGCAGATTGACGGAAAAACAGCAGGGTATCGTTTTGATAAGAGGTCTGCAGCACGACATCGGCGCCCGATCCTTTCAGGCGCAACACCAGCGAAGACAAGTCCACACTCTTGGCCGAATAGGCCTGTGTCTCGACGACGTTCAAGCCAAGACGCTTGGCCTCTTCCTTCTGGAATCCGCCCACCAATGTCCCGTAGGGACCGTCTTCGTAGATGATGGCGATCTTCAGTGCCTTGGGGTCGATCTTCAGATTCGGAGCAATCACCTTGACAATGGATTCGATGCTGCGATCAGCAAAGCTTTTGGCTGTCGCATTGCTACGGAACAGGTACTTGAATCCGCGACCAGTGATCGTGTCAGCGACTGCACCCAGTTCAAAATATGGTACGCCGGCCAATTCGGTGACCTGGGTCGCGGCAGATGAAACGCCGGAGGCATAGCTGCCAAAGATGGCGGATACATTTTCGACCGACGTCAAGCGCCGCGCTTCGCCTACCGCCTGGTTGGCATCCACTGCATCGGCCTTCAACAGGGTGATTTTCTTTCCGTTGATGCCGCCACTGGTGTTTCGCTCTTCAACGGCCATTTCCACGCCACGGAAGCTCTCGTCGCCAAGCAAGGCCAGGCCACCGCTGAATGGATAGAGTGCACCCACCTTGACATCCTGCGCCTGTGACGGTGTGACAGCCATCACGGTCAGGCACGCCATGGCCGTTGCAAGTTGCTTGAAATGCTTGATCATTGTTGTCTCCTTCAGAATTTGACCGATAAAAATGAAGCGCTTCATTTTTTAATGAAAAAAAACGAGAATAGGCCACTTCTCCCCGCCATGATAAAATGAAGCGCTTCATTTTTCAAGCGTACGCGCCCACTAAAATCTAAGTGTTTTCCCTAGGAACGGCCAAGCGGGCGCAAGGCGGCTGGATGGCGCAGGCATCAGAAAGCGGCCTGGTAAATCGCGAGTGCATCCTCGTAGCCGATCGGACGGGGATTGTGGTCCAGCAGGCGTTGCACCTTCACCGCTTCACGCGCCAGCAGCGGCAGCTCGCTGCGCGGGATGCCTGCCTGGCGCAAGGTTTGCGCATAGGGCATGCTGGCTACCCGCTGCGAAATTGCCTGCACAAATGCTGCGGCAGCGTGGCCATCGTCGGTCGCCAGCAGGCCAGGCAAGATGGCTCGTCCCATTTCAGCATAAATTGTCTGAGCCGATTCGAGATTGAAGCTCAGCACATGCGGCAACAGCAGGGAATTGGAAAGCCCATGCGGAATATGGAAATGCCCGCCCAGTGGATAGGCCAAGGCATGGACCGCTCCGACGGACGAATTGCCAAACGCCATTCCGGCCAGCAAGGAGCCGAACAGCATCTGCTCGCGCGCTACGAGATCATGGCCATCACCCACCGCTGCCAGCAGGTTGGAATACAGGATCTGCAAGGCTTTCAAAGCCAGCACATCAGAGATCGGGTTTCTTTTCAGTACCGTAGTCAGCGCTTCGATCGCATGAACCATGGCGTCTATCCCGGTCATGGCCGTAATGGCTGGCGGCAAGCCCACGGTCAACTGGCTGTCAAGCAATGCCAGGTCGGGCAGCAGCAGGGAAGACACCACGGTCTTCTTCTCGTGCCCGGGCGTGGTGACCACGGAGACCCAGGTGACTTCTGACCCGGTGCCAGCCGTGGTGGGAACCTGGATCAGCGGCAACCGGGGCCCGCGTGCGCGTCCAGCGCCGTAGATGTCCGGCAGGAGTTGCGGCGTACGCAGCAGCAAGGCCACCAGCTTCGCCGTGTCGAGTGAACTGCCGCCGCCAAATCCGATCACGCCGTCGACAGCTGCAGACTGGCCGACCGCAACGGCTTGCAAGATACAGGCCTCGGGCGGGTCAGCCTGCACTTCGGAAAAGATGGAAACCGCCACCGAAGCGGCCGCCAAGGAAGCCACAGCCGCTTGCGTCAATCCCGCTTGCTGCAGACCGGCGTCGGTAACCAGCAGAACATGAGAGATGCCCAGGTTGCGCGCGAACGTACCCAGTTGAGCGATAGCACCCGGCTGGCAGACGATGCGTGGCGCTGTTTCGAATTGAAATGGATTCATGCTGCAAGATCGATGGTCTTTGTTGCGAATAATTCAACTTTGTCGGAATGAGAATCGACGTTCATGAAGATGATTTCCTCACTTGCCGCCGTGCGAGACACAGTGATCGCACAGCGGCAACTGCTTAATCCCTATCTGGAGAACGGATTACTGTTTTCCAGGCACGGGCTTTGCCGTGGCCACATGCTCAGGGTAGACGGTCACCAGCTTGCCGCCTTGCCACTGCATCAAGTTGCTGGAGGCCAGCTGATTCTGCCCGTTCTCTCCAAAATGGAAGCCCCAACCGGCAGCACTGGAACCAATCGGCTTGCGATAGGCCAACGCCGATTGGCGGATTTTCTCAGGATCGGTGGATTTGGCCGCTGACATGATGTCAAGGAACGACTTGGCACCCACATAGTTGACCAGGCTGTGACCCGAGCGTGGCGCCGATCCATAACGCTTTTCATATGCCGCCACGAACTCTTTCAAGCCTGGCGCGCCCGCCTCTTTCATGGTGATTTGCGGAAAGTCCACGTTATAGACTGCCTCGATTCCGCTACCCAAGGACTGGGCAGTTTCCTGCAGCGAATAGCCACCGCCAGCGCCGATCACCGCCCGAGGCTTGTAGCCGGCACTCGCCGACTGGCGGAAGAACAGCAAGGTGTCGTTCTGATACGAGGTTTGCAGAACGATATCGGCGTTGGCGCCCTTGAGACGAAGCACAAGAGAGGACAGGTCAACGCTTTTAGCCGAGTAAGCCTGGCTTTCTACCACATTCAGTCCCAAGCGCTTGGCCTCCTCCTTCTGGAAGCCGCTGACCAGGGTACCGTAAGGGCCGTCTTCATAGATGATGGCAATTCTCAGCGCCTTGGGATCAGTCTTCAGCGTCGGCGCGATGACCTTGACGATCGATTCAATGCTGCGATCAGCAAAGCTCTTGGCCGTCGAGTTGCTGCGAAACACATATTTGAAGCCCCTGGCCGTGATCGTGTCTGCAACCGCTCCGAGCTCAAAATATGGCACGCCCGACAGTTCAGTCACTTGTGTGGCGGCGGTAGCGACACCCGACGAAAAACTGCCAAAAATTGCCGAAACCCCCTCAACCGAAGTCAAGCGGCGAGCTTCGCCGACCGCCTGATTCGCATCGACGGCATCGGCTTTGACCAGGACCACCTTTTTTCCATCCACGCCGCCGCTGGCGTTGCGTTCATCGACGGCCATTTGGGTACCGCGAAAGCTTTCATCGCCCAACAGCGCCAGACCGCCACTGAATGGGTACAAAGCTCCTATCTTGATCTCTTGAGCTTGAGTCGGCGCAGCGGCCATGGCGGTCAGACAGGCAACTGCAGTAGTCAGTCTTTTAATTCTCTTCAGCACAGGTATCTCCTCGAATTCAATCAAAAATGAAGCGCTTCATTTTGTGTCTAAAAAAATTCAGGTCACAAAATGCAAGCAAATACTAACCCGAAGCGGTCTATCTTTGTGCAGTCCATCATCAGCGAAAGCTAGTGGTTTTCCCTGATGATTGCCGTTTCAATCCATCATTCAGTCGAGCTTGAGCTTTCTGTCGCTCACGACTTTCCTGTAGGTCTCGAACTCGGACTTGATCTGGGCGGCAAATTGCTCCGGCGTATTGGCCACGATGATCGAACTCGTGTTCTCGATGCGGGTGCGCACCACAGGATCTTCCAGCGCGATGCGCACCGCACTGTTGACCTTGTCGACAATTTCACGCGGCAGGTTCCTGGGCCCGACTATGCCGTAATAGGCCATGCGGTTGACCGACTCCAAGCCGACTTCCTTGAAAGTCGGCACGTCTGGCAACTGTGCCACACGCTGCGGTGCTGCAACCACAATCGGCACCAGTTTCCCGGCCTTGATGAAGGGTAGCGCCGAAGGAAGCTGATCGAAGATCACAGGCAGTTGACCAGCCACGACATCATTGAGTGCCGGCCCACTACCCCGGTACGGAATATGCGTCAGAAAAACCTCGGTCAGCCCCTTCCACAACTCGGTCTGCAGATGGGCAATTCCGCCCGTGCCTGACGAGGCGTAGGAATATTTTCCGGGACTCTTCTTGAGCTCGCGCAGCAGGCTGCGGTAGTCCTTGGCCGGGAAATCCGGATGGACGGCAATCACATTGGGAGTGGCGGCAATGTTGATGATGGGCGTGAAATCATTGATCGGGTGATAGGGAATCCTGGGGTTGATCGCCGGGTTGGCGGCCGTGGTCGAGACCGTGGCAATGCCCAGCGTATAGCCATCGGGAGCGGCTCGTGCGGTCTCGGCTGCGCCGACAGTGCCCCCGCCACCGGCCTTGTTCTCGACGATGACTGTCTGACCCAGTGCCTTGCCCAGCGGTTCGGCAATGCTGCGGGCAATGATGTCGGTCGTGCCACCAGCGGAAAAAGGCACCTGGAGCTTGATGACTTTCTGCGGCCAGGCTTGCGACCAGGCGAACTGGCAGGATGTGACGGCCAGTGCAGCCAAGAGGAATTGCTTGCGGTTCATGTTGTTGTCTCCTTGATTTTCATGCTCAACACCGATCCGACCACCGGCCACCCTGCCGGTCGCCATCCAGCGCAGGGGGTGGCAGCGGGGCTGCCGGGCGCTGGCCATCGAACCGCATCGGATTCGCGATCATCGGCGGCACGCTGCTGTCGGCAGACTCCAGCACCATGCCGCGCGCCTTGACATGCGGATGCGCCATCACCTGCTCGATGTCCAATATGGGGGAGCAAGGCACGGCCGCCCGGTCCAGCAGCGCGCTCCAGTCGGCGGTACTGCGCGACATGGTCCAACCCGTCAGCAAGGGCACCAGCTCGGCGCGGTGTGCGACCCGGGCCGGATTGGTGGCGAAACGCGGGTCGGCAGCCACATCGGCATGGCCGGCGGCCTCGCAGAAGCGCGCAAACTGGCCGTCATTGCCAACCGCCAGCACCATGTGTCCGTCCTGGGTCGGAAACACCTGGTAGGGCACGATGTTCGGATGGGCATTGCCCATCCGCGTCGGATTGGTTCGGCCAATCAGCTGGTTGCTGGCCTGGTTGGCCAGCATCGCCACCTGGACGTCGAACAAGGAGGCGTCAATCACCCGGCCCTGTCCGGTACGGGCACGCTCGTGCAGTGAGGCGAGGATGGCGGTCACGGCATACAGCCCGGTCATCAGGTCAGTGACGGCCACGCCCACCTTCTGGGGCTCGCCCCCCTTGTCTCCGGTGATGCTCATCAAGCCGGCTTCAGCCTGGATGGCAAAGTCGTAACCCGCCTTGTGCGACAGCGGGCCGTCTTGTCCGTAGCCTGTGATGGAGCAGTAGATGAGTCGCGGGTTGATAGCCTGGAGGCTGGCCGCATCCAGGCCGTACTTGGCCAGCTGACCTACCTTGTAGTTCTCGATCAGGATGTCGGCTTCGAGTGCCAGCTCTCGCACCTGGCTGATGCCCTCGGGGCTGGCGATGTCGATGGCCAGCGAGCGCTTGCCTCGGTTGGCACACAGGAAATAGGCCGCGACCCGGTCCTTGCCCTCACCCCACCAGGGCGGCCCCCAGGCACGGGTATCGTCACCGGAGCCTGGGCGCTCGACCTTGATGACATCGGCGCCGTAGTCGGCGAGCAACTGGCCGGCCCAGGGCCCTGCCAACACGCGTGATAAGTCAAGCACTCGAACACCGTCGAGCATCTGGGGCAGGAAGCTGGTCTGCATATGGATCAGTGAGTGAAGGCGATGGATGCCTGCAATGGCGCGGCCTGGAATCCACGCTGGCATCTCGTGGCTGCCCGCGCAGGTGTTGTGTCGTTCGAGGTTGACCAGATGGCGGACGGTCGCTTTCGGTACCGGTCATGCGCAACCCGGTGAACTTGGCCAACTCATGGTAGTTCTGATTCCAAACGCCCTGCATGAATCTTTCTCAACAAGATATGAGAATAGCCAATATCTAAATTCAAATTAGGTACAAACCCCATTCAGGAAAACCCGTACTCCCAGGCTCCAGACATGAGAGAAAAGCAGCCTCGGTACGTCTTTCCAAGCCCAGTTGCACCCCGGCTTCAAATAGTAATGATTCTCATTTACAATGAGCCAGATACTTGTTTCCCAGGAGGTTCACATGGAGCACATGGCCACTTCAACCCGCAGAGCAAGGCGTTCGCATGTGTAATCAATGCATCAGTACCGTTGCGGCATCCGCCGGGTCGCGGCGCCGGCGTCTTTGGGACTTGCCGCACCAGTGCCACTGCCCGCTGGTGGGCGTGTGTTTTCCGCTCAGCACGCTGCGCCAGCTGGTCAACAAGGCACTCGGCGGCAAGGCGATGGCCGATGACTACGAGGTCCACGTCGGCGCCGTGTCCGAATGCCTGCAACGCAACCGGCTTTCGGAGCTGCTGCAGAAAGACCTGGAGTCCCGCTACGCCAGCACGGTCCAGGCCTTCAGGGCAGCCAAGACCACCAAGGACCTGGCCGGGCTGTGGGCCGATGCGGTACGCAGAGGCGATGTCGCTGGCGCATTCTGGGCCGCGCTGACACATCCACGCTGCGACGAGGTGTTGCAGGAAGTGGTTTTGAGGGACATGCACATGCTGCAGCACCAGGCGGGAGCGGCCATCCGGGTCGACATTGGCAAGTTCAACCTGCTGCTCAGGGAGCATGGCGTTCTGGCCCGGGAGCTGGGCAAGGCGCAGCAACGTTGCACGCAATTGCTCGCGGAGAAGTCTGCCGAGATCGAGCAGTTGAACAGCCAGCTGGTACAGCAGCGAGCAGCAACCATCGGCAAGGAGACCCGGATCGCCTTCCTGCTCCAGGACCTGCAGCAGCTCAGGGCGTCACTGCCGGACTATGAAAACACGTCAAGGCTGCGCAAGCAACTGGAACAGCTCGCCCACCGTCAAGCCGAGCTCGAAACGCAGAATGCGCAGCTGCGCCAGCAGCTCGGTCAAGCGCAACGCGCACTGAGCCTGCGCGGACCGGAAGACGCGCCTGCGCTGGCCAGCGAGCCTCAGCAGGACCCGATCAAGGAAGCACCGATCACGCTCCATCTCGGGAAGAAGACCGTCCTGTGTGTCGGTGGTCGCAATGGCAACCTGGCCCACTACCGGGAGGTCATCGAACGGGCGGGCGGTCAGTTTGCCCATCACGACGGGGGCCTGGAAAACCACCAGGGGGCGCTCGATGCCGTGCTGGGCGCAGCCGACCTGGTCATCTGCCAGACCGGTTGCATCAGCCACAGCGCCTACTGGCGGGTCAAGGATTTCTGCAAGCGACACGGCAAGCAATGCGTTTTTGTCGAGAATCCCAGCACCTCGTCGCTGTCACGCTCACTGCAACAAATCGCGCAGGTTCCATGATTGGCGGCCAGCACCGGCTCGACATCAGATGCGAGAGGAAGGGAAATGCCGACCAAGGCCTGTCCCCTGCAGACAAAGCCGACGGGCTCAACAGCTTACTAGAATCGACAGACTACATTTGTCTTCTACCCAGCAACCCGAACGAGGTGAGACCATGCAATGCCCTGTCTGTCCCGACACCCTGCTCGCCATGACCGAGCGCCAAGGCATAGAAATCGACTACTGCCCGAAATGCCGCGGCATCTGGCTGGATCGCGGCGAGCTCGACAAGCTGATCGAGCGCAGCGCGGACAGCCAGTCCACCTCCCTGCCCCAGCCCCAGCCAGCCGCCCTGCCCCAGGCGCCACAGCAGGCCTACCAGCAACAGGCACCGCGTGACTTCCAGTATTCGGATTTCGGCAAGGGCCAGCACCATCCAGGCCATTACAACCAGGGACAATATCCGCAAAAGAAGAAAAAGTCGTGGCTCAGCGAACTGTTCGACGACTGATGCTTCGGCATTGCCAGTAGCCCCATGAGAAGAAAACTGCCCTCGATCCAGGCGCTGGTCTGCTTCATCGCCGCCGCGCGGCACCAGAGCTTCACGCGCGCCGCGCAGGAACTGTTCCTGACCCAGGGCGCGGTGTCGCGCCAGGTCGCCACGCTCGAGGAGTCGCTCGGGGTCGAGCTGTTCCGGCGCACCCAGCATGGCATGACACTGACGCCGGCCGGGGCCGACTACGCGCGCCAGGTCGCGCAGCGGCTCGATGCGCTCGAGCGCGACACGCTCGACCTGATGGGCCGGCGCGGCCAGGGCGAGAGCGTGACCCTGGCCGTGGTGCCGACCCTGGCCACACGCTGGCTGATCCCGCGCCTGGCCGCGCTGGCGCGCGAGCAGCCCGAGCTGACGGTGCATATCGATGCCCAGACCCGCCCGTTCCTGTTCGGCGACACCGGCGTCGACGCGGCCATCTTTGCCGGCACCGACGACCAGATGCGGCAATGGGCCGGCACGCGGGCGCAACTGCTGTTCGAGGAAGTGGTGGTGCCGGTCTGCAGTCCGGCGCTGCTGCGCGGCCGCAGCGAGCTGAGCCCGGCCGCGCTGGCCGAGCTGCCGCTGCTGCAGCAGTCAACCCGACCCGACGCCTGGCGCCAGTGGTTCGAGAGCCAGGGGGTGGATGCGCTGCGTGCGATGGCAGGACCGCGCTACGAGCAGTATTCGATGCAGGTGGCAGCCGCCACCAGCGGACTCGGGGTCGCGCTGATGCCGACACTGCTGATCGAGGCCGAGCTGGTCGCCGGCAGCCTGGTGGTCGCCAGCGCCCACCCGGTGCTGAGCCGGCGCAGCTACTACCTGGTGCAGCCCGACCTGCCCGAGCGCCCGGCACTGACCCTGTTCAAGTCGTGGCTGCTGGCGCGCTCGGCGCAACAGCAACTCATGCCGCCCGGGATTACGCCGCCTGGCGCAGCAGCTCGCGGCCGATGATGAGCTGCTGGACCTGGGTCGTGCCTTCATACAGGCGCAGCAGGCGCGCGTCGCGGTAGAAGCGCTCGACCGGGTATTCGTTGATGTAGCCGGCGCCGCCGTGCACCTGCACGCCGCGGTCCGCCACGCGGCCCAGCATCTCGGTGGCGAACAGCTTGGCGCAGGAGACGCGCATCGAGACATCCGGGTCCGACAGATGGGCCGGCTTCTGGTCGAAGCGGGCAGCGACCTCGCGCACCAACGACCAGGCCGCCAGCAGCTCGGCCTGGCTGTCGGCCAGCATGGCCTGGATCAGCTGGAACTCGCCGATCGGCTTGCCGAACTGCTTGCGCTCGCAGGCATAACGCACCGACTCGTCGAGGATGCGCGACGCCATGCCGCAGGAGACGGCCGAGATGTTCAGGCGGCCACGGTCGAGCACCTTCATCGCGGTCTTGAAGCCCTGGCCCGGCACGCCGCCGATGATGTTGGCGGCCGGCACGCGCACGTTCTCCAGGATCACGTCGCAGGTCTTGGTGCCGCGCTGGCCCATCTTTTTGTCGGTCTTGCCGAGCTTGATGCCCGGCAGGTCGGCCGGCACGATGAAGGACGACACGCCACCCGCGCCCGGGCCGCCGGTGCGCGCCATCAACGTGAAGGCGCCGGCGCGCGGTGCGTTGGTGATGTAGCGCTTGGTGCCGTTGAGCACGTAATGGTCGCCGTCTTGCTCGGCCCGGGTCTTGAGCGAGGCGGCATCGGTGCCGGCGTCGGGCTCGGTCAGCGCGAACGACATGATCAGCTCGCCGCTGGCGACCTTGGGCAGGTACTCGGCCTTCTGCTCGGGCGTGCCGTCCATCAGGATGCCTTGCGAGCCGATGCCGATGTTGGTGCCGAACACCGAGCGGAATGCGGTGGCGGTGCGACCGAGCTCGTAGTTGACCAGCACTTCCTGGCTCACCGACAGGCCGATGCCGCCGTATTCCTCGGGCACGGTCAGGCCGAACAGGCCCATTTCCTTCATGTCCTCGATGAGGTCGGCCGGCACCTCGTCGAATTCTTCGAGGTGGTTCTCGGCCGGCATCAGGCGCTCGCGGATGAAGCGCTGGATGGTCGGCAGCAGGATGTCAAATGATTCTGGGTCGAGGGCCATGGTCTTGCTCTGTAAAAGGATTAACGGTGTTGGAAGGCCGGCTTGCGCTTGTCGAGGAAGGCCTGCATGCCCTCCCTGGCGTCGGCGCTGGCAAAGCGGGCGTGCAGCTCGCGCCGCTCGAACAGGATGCCCTCGGCCAGCGAGGACTCCCAGGCGCGGTTGACCGACTCCTTGATCGCCAGCAGCGCCGGCAGCGAATAGCCGGCGATCTGCGTCGCCAGCGCCAGCGTGCGCTCGAACAGCTCGGCGTCCGGCACCACGCGCGAGACCAGGCCGTAGCGGTCGGCCTCCTGCGCGTCGAGCAGGCGCGCCGACAGGCACATGTCCATCGCCTTGGCCTTGCCGACAGCGCGCGGCAGGCGCTGGGTACCGCCGGCGCCCGGCATCATGGCCAGCTTGATCTCGGGCAGCGCGAAGCGGGCGGATTCGGCCGCGACGATGATGTCGCAAGACAGCGCCAGCTCGCAGCCGCCGCCCATGGCGAAGCCGGCGACCGCCGCCAGCACCGGCTTGCGCACCTGACGGATGGTCTCCCAGTTGCGCGTGATGAAGTCGCTGCCGTAGACATCCATGTAGCCGTAGTCGGCCATGGCGGCGATGTCGGCGCCGGCCGCGAAGGCCTTGTCGCTGCCGGTGATGACGATGGCGCCGATAGCGGGGTCGGCATCGAAGGCCAGCAGCGCGGCACCGAGCGCGTCCATCAGCGCGTCGTTGAGCGCGTTGAGCTGCGCCGGCCGATTCAGCCGGATCAGCCCGACGCGGCCCTCGGTCGAAACCAGTATGGGCGTATCAGTCAATTGCTTCTCCTGGCAGGGTTCAGTCGACGCTGATCTTGCTGTCGCGGATCACGGTCGACAGCTGCTTGGTCTCAGCCGCCAGCAGGTTCTTGAAATCGGCATTGTTGAGGCCCACCGGCTCGGCGCCGAGCGCCTCGTAACGGGTCTTGATGGCAGGCAGCGTCAGCGCCTTGCCGATCTCGCTGGCCATGCGCGCGGCCACCTCGGGCGGCGTGCCGTTGGGCGCCCAGAGGCCGAACCAGATGTCGAGCTCGGCGCCCTTCATGCCGAGCTCGGACAGCGTCGGCACTTCGGGAAAGAAGGCACTGCGCTTGGCGCCTGCGACGGCCAGCATGCGCGCCTTGCCGGCGCGCACATGCGGAAAGGCGATGCCCGGGTCCATCACGAAGTCGGCCTGGCCGGCCAGCACATCCTGCAGCGCGGGCGCCGCGCCGCGGTAAGGAATGTGCACCGCGAAGAACTTGGCCGACTGCTTGAACAGCTCGCCCGCCAGGTGCGGCGGCGTGCCGGCGCCCGCCGAGGTGTAGGACAGCTTGGCCGGGTTCTTCTGTGCAAACGCGACCAGCTCGCGCGCGTCCTTGAACGGCGACTGCTGGTTCACGACCACGTACATCTGGCTCTTGCCGACACCGGCGACCGGGGTCAGGTCCTTGGCCGGGCTGATGGTCTGCTTGAACAGGAAGGGGTTGGCGGTCTCGAACGAGGTCGGCGCGACCAGGAAGGTATGGCCGTCGGGCTGGGCACGGATCACCTCGCTGGCCGCGACGTTGCCGCTGGCGCCCGGCTTGTTGTCGATCAGCACGGTCTGGCCGAGCGCCTCGCTTAAAGCGGCGCCCATGGCGCGCGCCATCACGTCGGTGGTGCCGCCGGGGGCAAAGCCCACCACGATCCGGATCGGCTTGGCCGTCGGCCAGGCCTGCTGGGCCTGCACGCTGGCGAGCGCGCCCAGGGTGCAAAGCGAAGCGACGGCGGCCCGGATCAGGTGGCGGCGGGTCTGGAAAGCGGGCTGGGTTGTCATCGTTGTCTCCTGTAATTGATGTTGATCTGTCGATGAACGGCTTCAGGCGTTGGCCAGCTGCTGCTGGAGCAGTTCGCGCAGCTTGAACTTCTGGATCTTTCCGGACGGCGTGGCCGGCATCGCTTCCAGGATCTCGAGCCGCTCGGGGATGTACTGCATCGCCATCTTGTTGCTCTTGAAGTACTCGACCAGACCGGCCAGGTCCAGGCTCTGGCCGGGCTTGAGCACGACGGCGGCGCAAGCGCGCTCGCCCATGCGCTCGTCGGGGTAGGAAACGATCGCGGCCTGCAGCACGGCCGGATGGCGATAGAGCAGGTTCTCGATCTCGACTACCGGGATGTTCTCGCCGCCGCGGATGATCACGTCCTTGCTGCGGCCGGTGATGCGGATATAGCCCTGCGCATCGATGCGGGCCAGGTCGCCGGTGTCGAGCCAGTCGTCGGCGTCGGTGCCGTTCAGGTGCGGGCGACGCAAATAGCCGCCGAAGTTGGAGCAGGCGCGCAGCATCAGGCTACCGGCCTCACCAGGCGGCAGAGTCTTGCCGTCGATATCGACCACCTTGACCTCGACGCCAGGCAGCGGCAGGCCGTCGGTGGTGAAGGCGCGTTCGTCGTCATCCTCGAGCCGCGTGGTGGTGACGGCACCGTTCTCGGTCATGCCCCAGGCCGATACGATCTTGGTTCCGAGCACGGCACGCGCCTGCTCGACCAGCGCGCTCGGGATCGGTGCGCCAGCGCACAGGAAGGTTTTGAGCGTCGGCACCGGAGTGGCGTTTTCCGCCACGGTGCGGGTCAGGTCGGTCAGGAACGGGGTTGATGCCATCGTGAAGCTCGCGCCCTCGGCCCGGATCACCTCGATCGCCTTCTTCGGCTCCCAGACATCCTGCAGCACCGCGCTGGCTTTGAGCATGATCGGCATCATCAGGCCGTACATGAAGCCGGTCTGGTGCGCCATCGGCGAGGCCATCAGCACCACGGTCTCGGCGTCCAGGTGCAGGCGCTGAGCGTAGGGAATGATGTTGGCCATGGTGGTGTTGGCCGAATGCATCACGCCCTTGGGCTCGCCGGTCGTGCCCGAGGTGTAGATCAGCTGGGTGATGTCGTCCGGGCCCGGGCGGTTGGCGCTCAGGATCTCGGCCGCATCGGGCGCCTTTTCCCACTCGGGGCCGCTGAGCAGGGCATCGAAGCTGTCGGCACCGTCGCCGTCGACGATCACGAGCTGCTGCAGCTCGGGGATGCTGTGCTGGAGGCTGCCCGCCATCTGCTCGAAGTCGAAGCCACGGAAGACCTTGGGCGTGATCAGCAGCTTGGCCTGGCCATGCTTGAGCATGAAGCCGAGCTCGCGCTCGCGGAAGATATGCATCAGCGGATTGATGACCGCACCGATGCGCGAGCAGGCCAGGTAGGTCAGCGTGAACTGCCACCAGTTGGGCAGCTGGCAGGCCACGATGTCGTTCTTGCGCACGCCCAGGCGGTACAGGCCGACGGCCACCCGGTCCGCCATCTGCGCCAGCTCGCGGTAGCTGAAACGCTTGACCTCACCGGTCTCGGTGCGATAGGCGGTCAGCGCCCGCTTGTCAGGACAGGCCGCGACGCAGGCATCGAGCTCGTCGTTGATGGTGCGGTCGTGCCAGAAGCCCTGTTCGATCATGCGGGCGCGGCGCGCGGGTAGCAGTACGGCGTCGAATTCCATGTTTGTCTCCTCTGTTTGTTCTATGGGCTGTCGCTGTCTGTCGCGGCGCGGCTCAGGCCGGCACGAACTTGCGGCCGGCGCGCACGCGCGCGATGATGGTCTTCATGATCTGGGCCGTGCCGTCGCCGATCTGGAAGCCCAGCACATCGCGCAGGCGCTGCTCCATCAGGCCGCGGTCGTAGCCGCCGTGGCCGTAGCACAGCAGGCACTGGTGGATCACGTCATAGGCCAGCTTGGGGCCCCACCACTTGGCCATGCCGGCCTCGGCCGTGTGCGGCAGGCCGCGGTCCTTGAGCCACAGGCCCTGGTAGCACAGCAGGCGGGCGCCCTCGACCTCGGTGTCGAACTGGGCCAGCGGATGGGTCACGCCCTGGAAGGCGGACAGCGGCTGGCCGAAGGCCTCGCGCTGGGTGATGTATTCCCAGGTTTCCTCCAGCGCGACGCGGGCCACGGCCAGCACCTGCAGGCCGATCAGCGCGCGCGAGAAGTCAAAGCCGTGCATGACCTGCACGAAACCCTTGTTCTCGTCGCCCAGACGGTGGCTGACCGGCACGCGCACGTTCTCGAAGAAGATCGAACCGCGGCCGATGGCGCGCTGGCCATGGCAGTCGAAACGGTTGGTCGTGATGCCCGGGGTGTTCATCGGCACCATCAGCGCGGTCACGCCATGCGCCTTGTCCTCGGGCGTGCCGGTGCGGCCGAACACGACCGCGATGTCGGCCTGGTCGGCGGCCGAGATCGAGGTCTTCTCGCCGTTGATGACGTAATGGTCGCCGTCGCGCTCGATCTTCAGGCGCAAGTTGGCGGCGTCCGAGCCCCCGCGCGGCTCGGTCAGCGCAATGGCGCAGATTGCCTCGCCCGCGATCAGCTTCTTGAGCCAGGGGCCGACCACTTCCGGGTTGCCGTACTTGGACAGGATCTGGCAGTTGAGCGAGGCCAGCAGGTTCAGGTAGGAAAAGCTCAGGTCGGCGCGCGCAATCTCCTCGTGGATCACGCCAGCAGCCACGGTGCCCAGGCCCAGACCGCCGAAAGCTTCCGGCAGCTCGGGGCAGATGAAGCCCATCTCGCCCATCTCGCGCAGCAGTGCGCGGTCGAGCACGCGGGTCTGGTCACGTTCGAGGAAGCCGGGCTTGACGCGCTCTTCGGCAAAGCGGCGCGCGGACTCCTGCAGCGCCTGCAGGTCTTCGTCGATATAGGGAATCGGGTTCATCTTGTCTCCTGGGGGATTACTTCGCGTACTTGCGGAACTCGGGCTTGCGCTTTTCCTTCAGTGCATTGACGCCTTCACGCGATTCCTCGGTGTCGTAGTAGAGCTTGAGCGCGTACATGCCCAGGCCGGCAATGCCAGCCTGATGAGCCGTGTCCATGTTGAAGCTGCGCTTGGCAATGGCCAGCGCGGTCGGGCTGCGCTCGCACAGTTCCTCGCCCCATTTCTGCACTTCGGCATCGAGCTGGTCGGCCGGCACGCAGATATTGGCCAGCCCCATGGCGACGGCCTCGGCGCCCGAGTAGCGCTTGCACAGGTACCAGATCTCGCGCGCCTTCTTCTCGCCGACCACGCGGGCCAGGAAAGCGGTGCCGTAGCCCGGGTCGACCGAACCCATCTTGGGGCCGACCTGGCCGAAGATGGCCTTGTCAGAGCAGATGGTCAGGTCGCAGATGGTGGCCAGCACGTTGCCGCCGCCGATCGCGAAGCCCTGCACGCGGGCGATCACGGGCTTGGGGGTGTCGCGGATGGCGGCATGCAGTTCTTCCATCGGCAGGCCGATGGTGCCGCGGCCGTCGTAGTTGCCGTCATGGGCCGACTGGTCGCCGCCGGTGCAGAAGGCGCGGTCGCCAGCGCCGGTCAGCACGATGGCGCCGACGCTGCGGTCGTAGCCGGCCTTGTTCATGGCCTTGATGATCTCGTCGCAGGTAGTGCCGCGGAAAGCATTCATCTTGTCAGCGCGGTTGATGATGATCCACGCCACGCCGTTGCGGACTTCGTACAGGATGTCTTCGAAATTCATGTGAGGCTCCTCGGAGGTTCGTAAAGAATGGGAATCGGGATCAGCCGTGCATCGTCAGGCCGCCCGACACGCTGATGACCTGGCCGGTGATGAAGGAAGCGTCGTCGCTGCCGAAGAAGACAATGGCGCTGGCCAGGTCGTCGGGCTGGCCCAGGCGACCGAGCGGGATCGCGCTGCGGAAGGCCTCGATCAGCTTGGCCGGATCGCGTGCGCCTTCGGCCACGCCCGCCAGCAAGGCGGTGTCGGTCGGGCCCGGGCAGACCACGTTGACGGTGATGTTGTGGCGGGCATGCTCGCGCGCCAGGGTCTTGGACAGCGCGACCAGACCGCCCTTGCAGGCCGAGTAGACGGCTTCGCCCGAGGAGCCGCCGCGCGCGGCATCGGAGGCGATGTTGACGATGCGGCCCGACTTGCGCTCGGACATGCCTGGCAACACGGCGTGCAGCATGTGCAGCGCGCCGGTCAGGTTGATGTCGATCAGCTTGCTCCACTCGGCCGGCACGGTCTTGACGAAGGGCTTGAAGACATCCCAGCCGGCGTTGTTGACCAGCACATCGACCGGGCCGAGCTGGGCTTCGGTGGCGGCGACAGCGGCATCGACCGCGGCGCGATCGGTGATGTCACACTTGAAGGCGGCGGCCTGGCCGCCGGCGGCGCGAATGTCGGCCGCGACCTGCTCGGCCGCCTCCAGGTTCATGTCGAAGACGGCGACCTTCGCGCCCTCGGCGGCGAAGCGGCGGCAGGTCGCGCCTCCGATGCCACCGGCACCACCGGTCACGATCACTGTCTTGGCTTGTAGCTTGCTCATGGGGATTCCTTGTGCATGTGGGGGTAATCGGCCGTCTACCCGGATTCGGTTTTAGGTAAACGTGTTGTCGTAGTTTATGCAAAAGATCAAAGCTTGCAAGCCCGATATCACGGCTAAGTTGTCATGGTTTACCCTAGATTTCGGCTGAATTCGGCCTCACTCCACAGGCAACCTAATAGGGCTCGTGAAAATTTATGACAACTGATTGACGGTTAATGATTGAAGTACACCGAACTGACCGACAGTCGGCCAAGAAAGCCGTCAGGCCGGCAGCGCGAAGATTTTTTCGTTGCGTGACAGCAGGCCCGCCGGCTCTTGCTACAGTGGTGCGCATGGAAGACAGCAACACTGCGGACAGCAACGGCAACCACATCCACGACCTGCAGGCCAGGCGCCTGGCCGATGCGGTAGTCGAGATGCACCTGACCTCCGAGGCCGGCACCAGGCCCCAGCGCGACGCCTACCGGCTGGCCTTTGTCGACAACGAGTTCCTGCTGCGGCGCGAGACGCGCGGCATCCGCTTCCAGCTCGAGCTGCTCAAGCCCGACCTCGAGCAAGAAGCGCTCGGCATCAACAACACGATCGTCGTGTTCGGCAGCGCCCGCTTTCGCGAACCGGCCGAGGCCGAGCGCCAGCTGCACAAGGCCCAGGCCAGCGGCGACGCGGCGGCGATCCGGCGCGCCCAGGCGCTGGTGCGCAACGCGCATTACTACGAGAAGTCGCGCCGCTTCGCCCAGCTGGTGGCCGACTACAGCCTGAGCTGCGCCAAGGACGAGCAGCTCTACATTGCGACCGGCGGCGGCCCCGGCATCATGGAAGCGGCCAACCGCGGCGCGCATGACCGCGGCGCGCTCAATGTCGGCCTGAACATCCTGCTGCCGCACGAGCAGGAGCCCAACCCCTATATCAGCCCGGAGCTGAGCTTCAAGTTCCACTACTTCGCGCTGCGCAAGATGCATTTCCTGATGCGCGCCAAGGCGCTGGTCGCCTTTCCGGGCGGCTTCGGCACGCTCGACGAACTGTTCGAGGTGCTGACGCTGGTGCAGTGCAAGAAGGCCAAGCCGGTGCCGATCTTCCTGTTCGGCAGCGACTACTGGAAGCGGATCATCAACCTCGAGGCGCTGGTCGAGGAAGGCGCGGTCTCGCCCGAGGACCTGGAGCTGATCCAGTATGTCGACGAGCCGGAACAGGCCTGGGAAGGCATCAGGAAGTTCTACGACCTGGACTGCCCCTGCCCTGGCAGCTGAACCCCCTGCTCGGTCAGTGGCAGGCGCAAACTATTTCGGGGCCAGCGGCAAAGAATACATTTTTACAAATATAATTTTTGTACTGGCTTAACGAGAGCTCAGTATTTTTCACCATTGATCTAGTGATCTTCAGAGCCCCATCCGGGGCTCTTTTTTTATGATCAATGCGGGGCGCTGGCCTGGGCCGGCAGGCGGCCCAGCTGCAGATCGGTCAGGCTGGCATAGAGCGGTCGGCTGACCAGGCGCGAGATGCCGCTCGAAATCATCGCACAGGCCATCAGGCTCAGCACCAACTGGTAGCCATCGACCATCTCCATCACGATGATGAAGGCCGTCATCGGCGCCTGGGTCACGGCGGCCAGGAAGCCGGCCATGCCAAGCGCGATCAGCGTCGGCGCATCGAAGTGGCCGGTCAACTGCGCGACGTCGCCCCCAAGCGCGCCACCGATCGCCAGCGCCGGCGCAAAGATGCCGCCCGGCGCGCCCGACCAGGCGGTGATCCAGGTCGCGGCGAACTTGAGCAGCAGGTACAGCCCGCCGATCTCGCCGCTGCTGCCGCCCTCAAGCAGCTCGCGGGTATGCGTGTAGCCGCTGCCAAAGGTCGCCCCGCCAGTGACCAGACCGATCACCGCCACCGCCAGTCCGCAGCCCGCCGCAAAGCGGACCGGATAGCGCTGGCGCCAGCGCGTGAAACGGTCGTCCGACCGGCCCGACAGCGAACGCGTCAGCAGCCGGGCGAACAGGCCGCCGACCAGCCCGCAACCCAGCGCCACCAGCAGCCCGGGGCCGAGCAGGGCCCAGCTGACGGGCTGGACCCGGATCACGCCGAAATAGGTCGAATTGCCGTAGACCGAGACCCCCATCAGGCCGGCCAGCACGATCGCGGCCATGATCAGGCCGTTGCTGCGCTGCTCGGGCCGGCGCGACAGCTCCTCGATCGCGAACATGATGCCGCCCAGCGGCGTGTTGAAAGCCGCCGCGATGCCGGCCGCGCCGCCCGCGATCAGCAGGCCCTGCTCCGAGACCGCGCTGCGCTGGGGCAGGAAGCGGCGCGCGGCATGCATGACGCCAGCGCCGATCTGCACCGAAGGGCCCTCGCGGCCCTGCGACAGGCCGCCGAGCAAGCCGGCCGCCGTCAGCAGCATCTTGGCCAGGGTCAGCCGCACCGACACGTAAAGCCCGCGCCAGCGTGGCTCGACCCCGGGATGCAGCGCCGCCATCACCTGCGGAATGCCCGAACCGGCTGCACCCGGCGCCCATAGTCGCGTGGTCCAGACCACCGCGGCCGTGCACAAGGGCGTCCAGAGCAGGGGCAGCCAGGGCAGGCCGGCACGGGCATGGTGAAACAGCTCGAGCGCCTGCTCGGTCAGCCAGGTGAAGGCCACCACGACCAGCCCCGACAGGGTACCGAAGGTCAACACCACGACCCGGGTCTGCCACAGGTCGCGGTCGCTGAGTTCGGCACGCAAGGCATTGACGATATGGGGGTCGGAACTCATGGCATCGGGTCCTGGAAAGGAAGGGGCAACAGTCTGTAGCCAAGCAAGGCTCAGGCCAAGCTGATTTTACAACATGCATTTGTGCAAATATAATGAGCCCTTCATTCCCGTCGGCTGACGGGTGCCATCGACGCCAACCAGGAGAACAAGCATGATGAAAATAGGACTGATGGGCTACGGCAAGGCCGGCAAGGCAGTGGCCAACGTGCTGGCGAACGACCCGCGCTACCAGCTGTGCTGGGTCATGCGGCGCAGTTCCAGCGAGCAGGCGCACCTCGAAGGCCAGCCGCAGATCCCGGTGGTCGGACTGGCCGGGCTGGATATCGGTGACTGGCTGGACCAACATCCGGTCGATGCGATCGTCGATTTCTCGCAGGCCGACTCGGTCTACCTCTATGGCCAGGAACTGCGCCGGCGCGGCATCATGCTGGTCAGCGCGATCTCGGCCTACACGCCGCAGCACCTGGACTACCTGCGCGAAATGGGCCAGGACACCCGGGTCATGAGCTCGCCCAATATCACGCTGGGCATCAACTTCCTACTGCTGGCGGCCAAGCTGCTGCGCGGCATCGCACCGTTCGCCGATGTCGAGGTGGTCGAACAGCATTTCCGCGAAAAACCCGAGATCTCGGGCACCGCACGCAAGATTGCCCAGACGCTGGAGCTCGCAGACGACCGCGTCACCTCGCTGCGCGTGGGCGGCATCGTCGGCCATCACGAGGTGATCTTCGGCTTCCCGCACCAGACGGTGCGGCTGATCCACGACTCGATCCGGCGCGAGGCCTTCGGCACCGGCGCCGCCTTCGCGCTGCAGGAGCTGGCGCAACGCGACAAGGGCTTCTACAGCTTCGATGACCTACTGTTGGAAAAAATCCGCACCCAGCTGCTGACCACGGCTTGACATTCGGGCATCATTGCCGGCATTGCAACTTGCCGGCCCAGCACCTTGTCCGCCCTACCCCAGCCTGCCTCCTCCTCACCCGTCCACAGCAGCGCCAGCCCGGAGCAGGCAGCGCAGGTGCTGCGCCAGTTCCGCGTGGTCTTCAATGCGGTACGCAGCCATTTCCAGCAGGTGGAAAAGCGGGTCGGCATTGGCGGCGCCCAGGTCTGGGCGCTCAACGTGATCCAGAACCAGCCGGGCGTGAGTGTCAACGAGCTGGCGCGCGCGATGGACATCCACCAGTCGACCGCCAGCAACCTGATCCGCCAGCTCGTCAAGCGCGAGTTGGTGCGGACCGAAAAATCGGCAGCAGACCGCCGCGGCGTGCAGCTCTTCATCGAGGCGGCAGGCCAGCTGCTGCTGCAAGGCGCGCCCGGCCCCTACGAAGGGGTGTTGCCCGAGGCACTGCAGCAACTCCCGCGCGCGACCCTGGACCAGCTCCAGCTCAGCCTGGCCCAGCTGATCCAGGCACTGAAGGCCGACGAGCAGGCCGGCGGCATCCCGCTGGCTGAACTCTGACTCAGGCGGCTGCGCGTGGCGGCACCATGGCCGCGATGATGTCGCTCAAGGTGATGCTACCCAGCAGCTGGCCACGCTTGTTCACCACATTGGCAGCTTCCTTGCCTTCGGCGCTGAGCAGACGTGCAGCCTCCTCTATCACCAAGCTGGCCTCGACCGTAGGGCCTTCGACGCTGACGCCAGGCTGCATCAAGGTGCGGCAACTGATCACGCGACCGCGATTGACCTCGCGCACGAAGCTGCTGATGTAGTCGTCGGCCGGCTGGAGCACGATCTGCTGGCCATTGCCCTGCTGCACCACCTCGCCGTCGCGCAGGATGGCGATACGGTCGCCCAGGCGCAAGGCCTCATCCAGATCATGCGTGATGAAGACGATGGTCTTGCCGATATCCTGCTGCAGATCGAGCAGCACCTGCTGCATGTCGCTGCGAATGAGCGGATCCAGCGCCGAGAAGGCCTCATCCATCAGCAGCACGGGGGCGTCATTCGAGAGCGCGCGCGCCAGGCCCACGCGCTGCTGCATGCCCCCCGAAAGCTGCTTCGGATAATGATCTTCATAGCCCTTGAGACCGACGCGCTCGATCCACTCGGCCGCCTTCTCGCGCCGCGGCTTGCGACCCATGCCGCGTACCTGCAGCCCGTACTCGGTGTTCTCCAGCACCGTCAGGTGCGGAAACAGCGCGAACTTCTGGAACACCATCGCCGTCTGTTCGCTGCGGAACTGGCGCAAGGCGGCGGGCTTGAGCGCTCTGACGTCCTGCTCACCGACATGAATGGCACCCGCAGTGGGTTCAATCAGGCGATTGATGTGCCGGATCAGCGTGCTCTTGCCCGAGCCCGACAGCCCCATGACCACCTGGATCTGGCCAGCCGGCATGTCGATGTTGATATCGCGCAGTCCCAGCACATGGCCATGGGTGTCGCGCAACTCCTGCTTGCTCATGCCCTGGCGCACCAGGTCGATGAAGCGATCCGGCTGAGGACCGAAGATCTTGTAGAGCTGCAGGATCCGGATTCCGGTCGGTGTGGCTTCAACCATGCTGGGCCTCCAGGTGTTTCTGCAGGCGCTTGCCGTAGGCCTGCGAGGCGCGGTCAAAAACGATGGCAATGCCCACGATGGCCAGGCCATTGAACAGGCCCATGGCGAAATACTGGTTGGTGATGGCCTTCAGCACCGGCTGGCCCAGGCCCTGAACGCCGATCATGGAGGCGATCACCACCATCGAGAGCGACAGCATGATGGTCTGGTTGACACCGGCCATGATGGTCGGCAACGCCAGCGGCAACTGCACCTGGCGCAGCTTCTGCCAGGCCGAGGAACCAAAGGCGTCAGCCGCTTCCAGCAGATCCTTGTCGACCAGCCGGATGCCGAGGTTGGTGAACCGGATCACGGGCGCAATGGCATAGATCACCACCGCGATCAGGCCCGGCACGCGACCGATGCCCAGCAGCATGACGACCGGGATCAGGTAGACAAAGCTCGGCATGGTCTGCATCACGTCAAGGGCCGGACTGACCCAACGCTGCAACCTATCGAAACGGCTCATGGCAATGCCAATCGGCAAGCCCAGCGCCAGCGCGACCACTGTGCAGACGAAGATCATGGCGATCGTCTTCATGGTGTCGTCCCACATGCCGAAGACGCCGATCAGCAGCAGGGTCAGCACGGTACCGACCACGATCCTGAGCGAGCGCGCAGCCAGCCAGGTCAACAAGGCGATGCCTGCGATGACCAGCGGCCAGGGGGTTTGCGTCAGCAGCCGCTCCGACAGCAGCAGGAACTCGCGCAAGGGCTCGAAGAATTGCTCCAGCGTCTCGCCATGCTCGCGCGTGAAGTCCCGGAAACCGCCGTCGATGGCACGCCGGATCTCGCTCAGCAGCTTGGAGCCGAGCGCCGGAAAATCGTTCAGCCAGCTCATGCCGATCAAAGCGCCGCCTTGACCTTGGCTGCCACTCCAGGACTGACCCAGGTCGTCCAGATATCCGGATGGTTTTCGAGGAAATGGCGCGCGCCGTCCTCACCCGATGCCTGGTTGTCGCTCATCCAGGCCAGCAAGGCGTTGACCGTGTCGTTGCCCCAGCTGCGCTGGTTCAGGTAGTCGACTGCCGGCCCACCGGCTTTCTTGAAGCGGTCGGTGATCACAGTGAAGACCTCGGCACTGGCCCAGTCGGTCTTGACCGGACGGAGGCAGTCGGCCTTGGAGTTGCAGGCCTCGAAGGCCGCCTTGTCATGCGGCACACCGGCGTCGAGCTTGACCATCTCGTATTTACCCAGGATCGAGGTCGGTGCCCAGTAATAACCCAGCCAGCCCTGCTTGCGCTCGTAAGCCTTGGCCAGCGAGCCGTCCAGCCCGGCGGCCGAACCGGTATCGAGCAGCACGAAGCCCTTGCCAGCCGCACCCCAGGCCTTGAAGGCGTTCTCGGTAGTGATCTGGCAGTTCCAACCCGATGGACAGTTGTGCACAGCACCCTTCTTCCGGTCCTCGGGGGCCGGGAACAGGTCGGGACGATTCAGTGCGTCATCGATAGTCTTGAGCGCAGGGTTGGCATCGGCCAGGTACTTCGGAATCCACCAGCCCTCGATGCCGCCGTCCTTGAGCGCGCGCGCGGCATAGTGCAGTCGCCCCGCCTTGACGGCCTCGTCGAGCGGCTGCCGCACCGCATTGACCCAGGCCTCGGGGGCCACGTCGGGCTTGCCCTTCTCCATCATCGAGGTCAGCGTCGGCATGGTGTCACCCGGCACGATCTCGACCTCGCAGCCGAAGCCTTGGTCGAGGATGAAGCGATCGATCTGCGCCAGCACTTCGGCTGACTGCCAGTTCATGCTGACCACGGAGACCTTGCCACAGTCAGCGCTGGCCAGACCAGGCAAGGCGGCCAAGGCCAGCAAGGCGGCGGTTCGGTAGAAAGTGGGACGGGTCATGAGGATGCTCCGGATAGGGGGATGAACATGGACCGGGCTGCAGACGAAATCCCGAGCGGTCAGGAGGCCAGAGCCACGGGCAGGAACGCGACCGAGGCAGATCAATCATCACGCCTGGAACCATGCAGGTCCGCATGGGAATGCATGCTGGAAAACTTGTCACAGGATGCAACAAGCGCAAATATATTTGAACAAATATAATTTGTCAACCCTGTTCCGAGACGACTGGCCCGAAGACGAACCGGATCAGTCCTCAGCGCGGCGGCATGCCGGACTGCACGCCAGCCGCATCAGGTCCGCCCAGCGCTTCGCGCCCCGGCAAGCTGGCCAGGTGCAGCGTCTGGGTCGGGTAGGCGAACTCGGCGCCATGCTCACGCACGATCGCCATGATGCGCAGCAGCACATCCTCCTTGACGGCGTGGTACTTGACCCATTCGGTGGTGCGGGTCAGGCAATAGACCATGAACTCCAGGTGCGACTGCCCATAGCTGGTGAAATGCACGATCTGGGTCTGGGCCTGGTCGATCTCGGGGTGCTCGCGCAACATCTGGCGAATGGCGCTGCAGATCGGCGCCATCAAGTCACCATCCTCGTAACGGATGCCCAGGTTCTCGGAAATGCGCCGGTTCGTCATGCGCGAGGGGTTCTCGACCACGATGCTGGCGAACATCGAGTTCGGAATGTAGAGCGGGCGCTTGTCGAAGGTGCGGATGCGCGTCAGGCGCCAGCCGATGTCCTCGACCGTGCCCTCGATCGCGCGGTCCGGCGAACGGATCCAGTCGCCGACCTTGAACGGCTTGTCGAGGTAGAGCATCAGGCCGCCGAAGAAGTTCGACAACAGGTCCTTGGAGGCAAAGCCGACCGCGACGCCACCGATGCCACCAAAGGCCAGCACGCCCGAGACCGAATAGCCCAGGGTCTGCAACGCCACCAGCACCGCCGTGATGATGACCGACAGGCGCAGCAGCTTGGCCACGGCCTTGGCCGTGGTCTGGTCCATCGGCTTGCTGACACGGGCCGGATCGAGCAGGTTGACTTCGAGGTGCGAGATCAGCCGGGTCAGAAACAAGGCGCCAATGAAGATGAACACGACCCGGCGCAGCTCGGGCAGCAGGTCAAGGAAGGCGTTGGGGCCGACTTGCTTGAGGAGGGTGGCGGCGATCGAGATCCCGAGCAGCCAGACCGTCAGCCGCACCGGGATGCGGGCAGCCTCGAGCAAGGCGTCGTCCCAGATCGACTCGGTGCGGGCGACGATCTTCTCGGCCAGGTCGATCAGGCGCATCAGCAGGAAGTTACAGCTGACCGTCGCGAGCACGACCAGGAACACCTGGACCAGCCAGATGCTGGGATCTGGCGAAATTTGGAGATAGGCTTGCACAATGTCCATGACTGATTGGAAAAGAATTCCGTGACCAGTTAATTATATTTGTTCAAATATGTCAAACCAGTTCCCTGCCCTCGTCCACCCGCTCGCGATCTGGCTCCAGTTCGGGTTCTGTGTCGCCCTGATCGGACTGGCCGGGGCACGCCTGATCCGCTACGGCGACGCGATCGCGAGCTGGACCGGCATGTCGCGCAGCTGGATCGGGCTGATCCTGGTCGCCTCGGTCACCTCGTTGCCGGAGCTGGTGACCGGACTGAGCGCGGTGACGATTGCCCGCGCGCCCGACCTGGCCGTGGGCGATGTGCTGGGCAGCTGCGTCTTCAACCTCGCGATCCTTGCCGCGGTCGACATCGGCTACCGCAAGGCACCGCTGTACGGAGTGGTCAGCCACCAACACCTGCTGTCGGCGGGTTTCGGCGTCATCCTGCTGGCGAGCACCGCCTTGCTGTTGCTGCTCGATCAGCAGGGCCTGCTGCCGGCGCTGGGCCATGTCAGCCTGGGCAGTCCGCTACTGCTGGCGCTCTACCTGCTGGCGCTGCGTGCCATCTACCTGAGCGAGAAGCGCCAGCCCGCCAGCACCGAGCCGGAACCGGCACTGATGCCCTTGCGTACGGCATTGACCGGCTACGCGCTGGCCGCGATGGTGGTGGTGGCCAGCGGCATCTGGCTGCCCCTGATCGGGGTCGAACTGGCGCGGGTCATGGGCTGGTCGAATTCGCTGGTCGGCACCCTGTTCGTGGCGCTGGCCACCTCGGTGCCGGAACTGGCCACCACCTGGGCTGCACTGCGCATCGGCGCTGTCGACCTCGCGGTCGGCAATCTGCTGGGCAGCAACCTGTTCGACCTGCTGATCCTGGCCTTCGACGACCTGGCCTATCTCGACGGCAGCTTGTACCGCGCCGTCTCGCCGCTGCATATGCTGAGCGCCCTGAGCGCCTGCCTGATGAGCGGTGCGGTAGTGGTCGCGCTGGCTTACCGCCCGGCAGCGCGGGTGCGCCATATCGGCAGCTGGGCCAGCCTGGCCTTGCTGGCGGTCTATCTGCTCAACGGACTGCTGCAGTACCTGCACAGCTGAGCAGGACAGGGCTTGGATCAGCCCAATCCCTTTACCATGCCATGAGATGGCGGGTGCTCTATGCTTGTTGCCCTTGCGCAATGACTTGCGCAGCACAATGTCCAGGGGTTGCTCCATGCTCGTCAATCCAGATTTTTCATCCCGCGCCAGCCTCACTCCAGACGACTACCAGTGGGTCGCGTCGCCGCAGGCGGGTGTGGAGCGGGTGATGCTGGACCGGCTGGGCGGAGAAAAGGCCCGCGCCACCAGCCTCGTGCGCTATGCGCCGGGCTCGCAGTTCCCGGCCCACTCCCACCCGGGTGGAGAGGAGATCCTGGTGCTCTCGGGCACCTTCTCCGAGGGCGATCAGCATTACCCGGCCGGCTGCTATCTGCGCAGCCCGCCAGGCTCGAGCCACCAACCCTACAGCGACGAAGGGGCCACCATCTTCGTCAAGCTGTGGCAGATGCCGGCTGGCGAAACGCGCCGGGTGCGCCTTGACACCCGGGTGCCATCGGCCTGGCAGCGCCTGGGCGAGCGGGAGCTCTGTCCGCTGTTCTCGGACCCGGCGGAACAGGTCTGCCTGCTGCGCCTGCCGGCTGGCGAACCCCTGTTGCCCGAGCCGGTGCCCAGCGCCGAGTTGCTGGTGCTGGCGGGCTCGGTACTGGACGGCACGACTTGCTACCAGTGCGGCAGCTGGCTGCGGCTGCCGCAAGGGCGCTATCCCGATCTGGTCGCGGGCGCGCAGGGCGCCACCCTCTACCTGAAAACTGGTCATCTGCCCGTCATGGCCTAGGCATTCAGCAGCTGCCTGACGGCTCAAGCCCGTCATCCAGCCGGCCGCGCCGGCCAATCAGGTCACAGGGGAAACAGCCGGAAGCAGAGGATCGCGATCAGGGTCGGGCCGAGCGCACCGGCAAACAGGCCATGGGCGGCAATCGCGCCATGCTCAAAGGTGCCCTTGAGGATCGAGGCACCGGCCGGGTTCGGCGCATTGGCGATCAGGGTCAGGCCGCCACCGGTCACGGCACCGGTCAGCAGGGCGTACTTGAATTCGGGCGTCAGGCCCTCGACCAGGGAGCCCAGGTAGGTAAGCGCCGCGTTGTCGGTGATCGCGGTCAGCGCGACCGCGCCGAAGAAGACCTGGGTCTCGTCCATCATCAGCAGCAAGGGCTGCAGCCACCATTGCTGCATGCCGCCCAGCACCACCAGGCCACCGAGGAAGAAGGCAACCAGCAGGCCTTCGCGCAGCATCAGACGGTCCTGGTAGGCCGGATAAGCGGTGGCCACGCCCATGAACAGCAGCAACACCGCGATGAAGGCCGCCGGGTGATGGGCAAAGAGGACGATGGCCAGCAGGAACAGCAGATGGCCAAACACCATGGACAGCGGCACACCGCTGTAGGGCGATTTGGACGAGTGCTCCAGGCCGCGCAGTTCACGCGCGAACAGGAAGGTCACGCCGACCGCATTGATCAGCACCGCCACGGCAGCCTTCCAGCCGACATGGGTCAGCATGTAGCTGAGGTCAAAGCCCCAAGCCTTGGCGACCATCAGCACCGGCGGCGCGGCATAGGGCGTGAGCGTGCCACCGATCGAGATGTTGACGAACAGCGCGCCAAGCGCAGCGTACTTCAGCGGCGTGGAAGCGCGCGCAAAGATGGTGTCCTTCATCAGCAGCGCGGCCAGGGTCATCGCGGCCGGCTCGGTGATGAAGGAGCCCAGCAGCGGCACGACCGCCAGCGTGGTGAAGAGAAAGGCCATGCTGCGCGGCAGCGGAATCACCCGCACGATGGCCTGCACGGCAACCGAGGCCGCCTGCAGCACGGGGCGACTGCCGGCGACGACCATGATCGCGAACACGAACAGCGGTTCGGTGAAGTTGCGACTGTCGAGATAGGCCAGCGCCTCACCTTGGCCGACCATGAAGGACATCACGACCATCAGGATCATGGCCCAGAAGCCGAACACGATCTCGACCTCGGCCAGCAGATGCCAGACACCGGCATGGGTCGGGCGGGTATGGGCCAGGTACTCGAAGTACTTGGTCGAGAAGGTATGCAGCAGCGCCAGGGCAAAAATGGCGGCGGCAACAAGCTGGATCTGGGTGGGTGACATGGAAGTGCGCAACAAAGCCGCGCGGCGGCCCGACCTGCGCAAAAACCTGCCGAGACCCAATGCCACCGACACCCTGCCTCAAGTTTAACCCAAAGCGCAGCGCTTCAAGCCTCGCTGTCGCCAGCACCGAGCGGCAGCATCTGGGCCGAGCGCTCGGGCGGCAGCGCCTCGACCTGCTTCAAGGCCCGGCTCATGGCGCGGCTGCGCACCTCGGCCTGCTCCAGGCTGTTGAGCACGGTCTGGGTCTGGGTCTTGACGCGCGCCAGCGTGTCGCCGAACTTGCCGAACTCGGTCTTGACCGCGCCGAGCACCTGCCAGACCTCGCTCGAGCGCTTCTCGAGCGCCAGGGTGCGAAAGCCCATCTGCAGCGCATTGAGCATGGCCAGCAGCGTGGTCGGTCCCGCCAGCGTGACCCGGTGCTCGCGCTGCAGCGCCTCGACCAGGCCGGGGCGACGCAGCACCTCGGCATACAGGCCCTCGGTCGGCAGGAACAGCAGCGCGAAGTCGGTGGTGTGCGGCGGTTCGAGGTATTTGTCGGCAATGGATTTGGCCTCCAGCCGGATCCGCGTCTCGAGCGCCTTGGCCGCGGACTCGGCCGCCACCGGGTCGGCCAGGCGCTGTGCGTCGAGCAGGCGCTCGTAGTCCTCGTTCGGGAACTTGGCGTCGATCGGCAACCAGACCGGCGCGCCGTCCTCGCCCTTGCCGGGCAGGCGCAGCGCGAAATCGACCACGTTGCGGCTGCCGGGCCGGGTCGCGACCTGGGCCGCGTACTGCTCGGGCGCGAACACCTGTTCGAGCAAGGCTTCGAGCTGGGCCTCGCCGAACATGCCGCGCGTCTTGACATTGGTCAGCAGATGCTTCAAGTCGCCGACCCCGGCGGCCAGCGCCTGCATCTCGCCCAGGCCCTTGTGCACCTGCTCGAGCCGCTGCGCGACATGGGCGAAGCTCTCGCTCAGGCGGGTTTCGAGCGTGCGGTGCAGCTTCTCGTCGACGGTGGCGCGCATCTCGTCGAGCTTGGCCGCGTTGCTCTGCTGCAGCTGCTGCAGCTGGGCTTCGAGCGTGGCGCGCAGCTCGGTCAGGCGCTGGGCGTTGGAGTCGCTCAGGGCCTGCCACTGCTGGCTCATGCTGTCGCCCAGGCTGCCGCGCAGCTGCACGATCTGCTGCGCCAGCGCGTCGAGCCGCTCGCCCTGGCTGCGCGTGGCCTGTGCGCCCTGGCCCAGCAGGGCCTGCTGGAAGCCGGCCAGGCCCTGCGCCTGCTCCTGGCGCTGGCCGCGCGCGGAGTCGGCGATCTCGCGCCGCAGCTCGCGCTCGAGCCGGTCGATCTGGTCGGCCAGCTGCTCGAGCGCCAGCGCCATGGCCTGGCGCTGCAGGATCTGCTCGGGCGACTCGGATACTGACCCGGCCTGGCCCAGCCGCCAGGCGATCCAGCCCAGTCCGGCCAGGTTGAGCAGGGCCAGTGCGGCCAACAGCATGTCGCTCATGAAAGTCACGCTCCCAAAAACAAGGGCCAGCACCGCTGCCGGCACTGGCCCGAACTGGCCACTGGGGTCAGGAAAACGCGAATCAGACGGCCAGCAGCTCGACTTCGAACAGCAAGGTGGCGTTGGGCGGGATCACGCCGCCGGCGCCGCGGGCGCCATAGCCCAGCTCGGCCGGGATCACGAGGCGACGGGTGCCGCCGACGGCCATGCCCTGCACGCCTTCGTCCCAGCCCTTGATGACATGGCCGGCTGCGAGCGGGAACACGAAAGGCTGGCCGCGGTCCTTGCTGCTGTCGAACTTGGCGCCTTGCTGGCCGTCGTTGTAGAGCCAGCCGGTGTAATGCACGGACACACGCTGGCCGGCCTGGGCGACGGCGCCCGTACCGACAACGGTGTCTTCATACTGCAGGCCGGAGGGAGTGGTGATCATGAGAGCTTCCTAGCTAGATAGAAAAAAGAGAGCGAATGTTAAGGCAAGGCCGGGCCGTGCGCGCGCGCCCGGCGACGGTAGCCGGCTCAGTCGAGCCAGCGCGTGAAGGACTCGACCGGCTCGCGCGGGGTCTCGAAGCGGTTGACCGCTGCAGCCGGGTCGGCATAGCCCAGCGCCATGCCGCAGACCAGCATCTCGCCCTCGCCAGCGCCGACATGCGGCAGCACGATGCTGTGAAAGGCGTTCCAGGCCGCCTGCGGGCAGGTGTCGAGCCCATGGGCGCGGGCTGCGACCATCAGGTTCTGCAGGAAGCCGCCGTAGTCGAGCAGCGAACCGCGTCCCATCACGCGATCGACGGTGAACATCAGGCCGACCGGCGCATCGAACAGGCGGAAGTTGCGCTGCTGCTGCAGGTGCATCGCTTCGCGGTCGCCCTTGCCGATGCCGAGCAGGCCGTACAGGCCCCAGCCGTTCTCGCGTCGGCGGTCGATGTAGGGGCTGACCCATTGCTCGGGGTAGTAGTCGTAGGGCTCGCGGTATTGCGCGGCCAGCTGCGGGTCGGCACGCATCTCGTCATGCGCGGCGCAGACCTTGGCGACCAGCTGGTCGCGGCTGTCGCCCTGCAGCACATAGACCTTCCAGGGCTGGGTATTGGTGCCCGAGGGCGCGCGGCTGGCGAGCTGCAGCAGCTGGGTCAGCAGCTCGCGCGGCACCGGCTTGGGCAAAAAGGCGCGCACGGAATGGCGGCCATTGATGGCGGCTTCCACGCTCGCCGGGTCCAGGGGCGCCACAGCGGCGCCGGGGGCATTGTCAAGGCTCAAGACTTGTCTCCTGTCGTTGGCCGGGCCACCAGCGCGGCAAGGCCCGGATCGAAACATTGTGCCAGCATGGCCAGCAGCGGCCTCAGGCCCGGGCGGCCGACAGGGCCTGCCAGCGCCGCCCGTAGTCGAGTGCGACCCGGTAGCTGTTGACCTGCAGCCCGACCGTGATCGCGATGTCGCGCCCGTAGCCGCCAGCCATGGTCATGGCCAGCGGGATGCGGCGCTGCCAGGCCCAGTCGAACACGCGCCGGTCGCGCGCCTCCAACCCGTCGGCGGTGACCTTGAGCCGGCCGAGCCGGTCGTTCTCGTGCGGGTCCATGCCGGCCAGATAGATGATCAGACCGGGCTCGAAGCAGCGCTCAAGCTCGGCCAGGCCCTGCTCGAGCGCAGCCAGGTAGTCGGCATCGCCACAGCCATCGGGCAGGTCGATGTCGCAGTCGCTGGCTTCCTTGCGGAACGGGAAGTTCTTCTCGCCGTGCAGCGAGAGCGTGAACACGCTGTCGTCGCCCTGGAAGATACTGGCCGTGCCGTTGCCCTGGTGTACATCGAGGTCGATCACGGCCACCCGCAGTGGCTGGCGGCGCCAGGCCTCGCCGCGCCGACCCCATTCGGCCTGCATCACGCGCGCGGCCACCGCCGCGTCGTTGAAGACACAGAAGCCCGCGCCCTTGTCGGCATAGGCATGGTGGGTGCCGCCCGCCAGGTTGGCCGCCAGGCCGCTGCCCGACAGGGCAGCGCGGCAGGCCTGCAGCGTGGCACCGACCGAGCGCAGCGCGCGCTCGGCCATGGCCGGCGACCAGGGGAAACCGATCTCGCGCTGCTGCGCCGGCGTCAGCTCCCCTTGAGCGACGGCGGCGATGTAGGCCGGGTGGTGCACCAGCGCCAGCTCGCCAGCGCTGGCCGGCAGCGCCGGGGCCAGGCGCCACTCGGGCAGCTCCTGCTCGAGGCGCTCGCGCAGCAACGCGTACTTGGCCATCGGAAAACGGTGCCCGTCGGGCAAGGGCAATACGAACTGATCAGAATAAAAGGCTTGCACCACGATATTCTGGCGCAAACCCGGCAACCCGACGCCGGCCTGGGCCAGCCGCCAGCCCTGACCCAGGCCTTGCAAAGCTGGCGCATCTCCCTATAATCGTTTCCATGCTGCACTGCAGCAATCAAGGTCCTGATGCCCGACAGGCGTCCTGATCCCCAAGCCCAATCCAACAGGAGACAAGACATGCTGACCGCCGAACAAATTCTCGCCGCCCAGAAAGCCCATATCGAAACCCTGTTCGGCCTGACGCAAAAGGCTTTCGAAGGGGTCGAGCGCATGGTCGACCTCAATCTGCAGGCGACCCGCGCCACCGTCAACGAAGCCGCCAGCCAGACCCAGGCCCTGCTCAGCGTCAAGGACGCGCAGGAACTGCTCGAGCTGCAAGCCACCCTGATGCAGCCGCTGGCCGAGAAGGTCAGCGCCTACAGCCGCCAGTTGTTCGAGATCGCCTCCGACACCGGCGCCGAATTCACCAAGGCCGGCGAGGACCAGTCGGCCGACGCCCAGCACAAGTTCATGGCCCTGTTCGACAACGTGGCGCGCAACGCACCGGCCGGCTCCGAGCCGCTGGTCACGGCCATGCGCAGCGCCATGAATGCCGCCTCGGGCGCCATGGATCAGGTGCAAAAGGCTGTCAAGCAAGCCACCGAGATGACCCAGTCCAACATCCACACCCTGGCCCAGAATGCCAGCGCCAAGCCGGCCAGCAAGAAGCGCTGAAACCGGCGGCCATCAGGGCCGGATCGACCGGCCCAGCACAAGTTTGAGGTTGTCTCCTCGGGTCCCAGGGAACACAGGTTCAGGGACCTTTCACAAGCCTCGCGCCCGTCGCGGGGCTTTTTTTTGCGTGCGCGACTGCACCAGCCACCGGCATCAACCGCCAGCTGGCGCCAACGGCACGCGCCTGGCCTGCAGCCGCTCGCGCAGGCGCGGCAAGGCGGCCTGCATGGCGGCGCGACCGGCCGCGATCGAACGCTGGCGCGCCGAGAAATCCGCGCTGCCGATGCCGCGCAACTCGGGCTTGAGCACGAAATCGGCCTCGGCGAGCGCATAGCGGTTGATGGTCTGGCCCATGATGTCGAAGGTCTGCATCAGCACCTTGAAGGTGTCGCTGGTGGCATTGCCCTCGGGCGGGCTCGAGATATTGACCGCGATCACGAACTCGGCCCCCATCTGGCGCGCCTGCTGCACCGGCACCGGCGCCACCAGGCCGCCGTCGACATATTCGCGCCCGCCGATCGCCACCGGCGAGAACACGCCCGGCACCGCACTGGAGGCGCGCACGGCGGTACCGGTATCGCCGCGCTGGAACAGCATGCTCTGGCCATTGGCCAGGTCGGTCGCGACGATGCCGAGCGGGCGCTTCATGTCCTGGATTGCCTTGCCCTGCACCTGCGCGTTGACATAACGCGCCAGCGCATCGCCGCGCAGCAGGCCGCGGTTGAACAGCGGCAGCGTCCAGTCGGTGATTGCGGCCTCCTCCATGCGCAGCGCGGCCTGCTCGAGCTCGGCGCCGTTGCGCCCGCTGGCATAGAGCGCAGCGACCAGGCTGCCAGCCGAGGTGCCGACCACCAGATCGGGCAGCAGACCCTGCTGCTCGAGCACCTGGATCACGCCGACATGGGCAAAGCCGCGCGCCGCGCCGCCGCCCAGCGCCAACCCGATGCGGGGCGCGCGGGTACGCGGGGCTTCGGGCGGTAGGTCAGGCGCCACATCGGGCCGGGTCACAACCGCCGGGCCCGCCGGGTCGGTCAGGGTCGCGCAACCGGCCAGGGTGCCGAGCCAGGCCAGTCCAGCCCCCAGGCAGGCGCGCCGTGACAGTCCGACTGGAGGAGAAAATGGTTCGATCGACATCCGGAATTGAGCGCCTTGCGAGCGTTGAGCTGGTGATTGCATCAATTTTAGGATGAATGCCATTTTCTGTCTGTGGGCATCGCCGTGCCGCATCGGCGAAAATAGCGCCGTGGCCATACCTCAGTCTTTCATCCAGGAACTCCTTTCGCGCGTCGACATCGTCGAGGTCGTCGGCCGCTATGTGCAGCTCAAGAAGGGCGGCTCCAACTTAATGGGGCTGTGCCCCTTCCACGGCGAGAAATCGCCCTCCTTCAGCGTCAGCCCGACCAAGCAGTTCTTCCACTGCTTCGGCTGCGGCAAGCATGGCAACGCGGTCGGCTTCCTGATGGAACACACCGGCATCGGCTTCGTCGAGGCGGTCAAGGACCTGGCGCAGCAGACCGGCCTGCAGGTGCCGCAGGAAGACCTGAGCCCGCAGGAGCGCGCCCGCGCCGCCGAGCAGCGCCAGCAACAGGCCACGCTCAACGACCTGCTCGACAAGGTGGCCGCCAGCTACTACCAGCAGCTGTGCCAGACCAAGCGCGCGCAGGACTACCTCAAGGGCCGCGGCCTGTCGGGGCAGATCGCCAAGGCCTTCGGCCTGGGCTATGCGCCCGAGGGCTGGCGCTTCCTGTCCACCGTGCTGCCCGACTACCAGAGCGCGCAGCTGGTCGAGGCCGGACTCGTGATCGCGTCCGAGGAAACGCCGGCCGGCGCGGGCGAGGAAGCCAGACCAGCCAAGCGCTACGACCGCTTTCGCGACCGGATCATGTTCCCGATCCGCAACGTCAAGGGCGAATGCATCGGCTTTGGCGGTCGGGTGCTGGACCAGGGCGAGCCCAAGTACCTGAACTCGCCCGAGACCCCGGTCTTCAACAAGGGCCATGAGCTGTACGGCCTGTTCGAGGCCCGCAGCGCGATCCGCCAGGCCGGCTATTGCCTGGTGACCGAGGGCTATATGGACGTGGTCGCGCTGGCCCAGCTCGGCTTCGCGCAGGCGGTCGCCACCCTGGGCACGGCCTGCACCGCCGACCATCTGCGGCTGCTGTTTCGCTTCACCGATGCGGTGGTGTTCAGCTTCGACGGCGACAACGCGGGCCGGCGCGCCGCGCGCAAGGCGCTCGAGGCCGCCCTGCCCTGGGCCAGCGACACCCGCTCGATCAAGTTCCTGTTCCTGCCACCCGAGCATGATCCCGACAGCTTCATCCGCGCCCACGGTCCGGACGCCTTCGCGCAGAGCATCAAGCAGGCGATGCCGCTGAGCCGCTTCCTGCAGGAGGCCGCGGCCAGCGATTGCGACCTCGAAACCGCCGAGGGCCGCGCGCGCATGGCCGCGCAGGCGCAGCCGCTCTGGCATTCGATGCCCGACGGCGCGCTCAAGCGCCAGCTGCTGGGCGAATTTGCCGACGCGGTCGGGCTCGACGCGCGCGAGCTCGACCGGATCTGGTCGGCGACCGAGCAGCGCGACCGCAGCCGCGGCCTGCCCGGGCGCAAGGCCAGGGCGGACTCCGGCGCCAGCCCCGAGTCACAGGCGCCACGCCGCAGCCAGCGCCACGAACCCCAGAGCGACCACGACTACGAGCCAGGTGGCGACCCCTTCCTGCGCGAGCGCTCCGAACGCCGCGGTCCGGCCGGCGACGGCAGCAGCCGACGCCCGCCCGCCAGGCGCAGCGGCGCGCGCGGACTGCTCGGGCGCACCGACCGCGTGGCGCGCCTGGTGCTGGCCACGCCCGAGGCCTGGGACTGGCTCAGCGCCGACGACCAGCAGCTGCTGGCGCACGAGCCGGCGCCGCACGGCCCGCTGTTTGCCTGGCTCGAGACCCAGTGGCACGAGCATGGACCGCAACCCTGGGCCGCGCTGCGCGAGGCCTTGCGCGACCAGCCGTTCGAGGCACTCGCGCTCGAGCTCAATGCCGGCGGCCTGGCGCTGCAGCGGCCCGAGGACGAGGAAGAGCCCGGCAGCAACGGGGTGGCCCTGCCCTCGCCGGCCGACCTCAGGCGCGAGCTGGGCGAGCTGATGCGCCGGCTGCATATCGACGAGCTCAAGCAGCGCGAAACCGAGCTGATCGCACGGGTCGGCCAGGACCCGCAGGCGCTCGAGCGCTACCGCGAACTGCAAGCGCTCAGAAAATCGCTCGAAGCCGGGAACTAGCGCCTGCGGGTATAATCCAACGACTTGTCACGCAAGCGCGACAGCAGCACCTCCGGACCGGCCAAAGCCCCAGAACGGGCAACAGGGAAGCATTCCCCGGCCAATAGCCAGCCACGCTACATCCGCAAGGACTGCACACCAAATGTTCGCCCACCCAGCTTGCCTGCCGACCTCCCGCGTGGGGTCGGACCGTCTGGCCCTGCCAGATCGGATTGCGCTAAGCCATTGAATCCACCGTTCCAACCGCCGCGGCGCCTGCGCCCCGGCAGAAAGCGCCGTACGTGAGCACCAAATCGACCAAAGCCTCCCTGATCCAAGCCGCCGACGAGTTTCTCGCCGCGGCTGCCCTGGCCGAAAATGCCGCCGCCCCCAAGAAGCGTGCCGCCCGCAAGAAGGCCGCGCCCGTCGAAGGCGGCAGCGACCTGCCGGTGGCAGCCAAGCCGGCAGCGGCCAAGCGCGGTCGCAAGCCCAAGGCCGAGGTCAAGGCGGTCGGTGAAGTCGGCTTCGATGATGCCGACCTGAGCGACATCGACGAATTGCTGGCCGAGGAACCGGTGGCGGAGGAAGCGGTCGCCGATGCGCCGGTCGAGAAGGTCAAGCCGCTGCGCATGAAGGTCAGCAAGGCCAAGGAACGCGCGCTGATGAAGGAATTCGGCCTCGACGAGACCGTCCTGACCGAAGAAGAAGCCAAGCTGCGCCGCGAGAGCCTGAAGAAGCTGATCAAGATCGGCAAGACCCGCGGCTACCTGACCCACGGCGAGATCAACGACCACCTGCCCGACAAGCTGGTCGAGGCCGAGACGCTCGAAGTCGTGGTGGCACTGCTCAACGACATGGGCGTGGCGGTCTACGAGCAGACCCCGGACGCCGAGACCCTGCTGCTGAGCAACACCGGCCCGACCGCCGCGACCGAAGAGGAAGCCGAGGAAGAAGCCGAAGCCGCACTGTCTACCGTCGACAGCGAATTCGGCCGCACCACCGACCCGGTGCGCATGTACATGCGCGAGATGGGCACGGTCGAGCTGCTGACGCGCGAAGGCGAGATCGAGATTGCCAAGCGCATCGAAGGCGGCCTGCACGACATGGTGGCGGCGATCTCGCAGTCGCCGGCCACGATCAAGGAAATCCTGGCCATGGGCGAGGACATCCGCTCGGGCGCGGTCGTGATCTCGACCGTGGTCGACGGCTTCACCAACGCCAACGAGGCCGACGACTATGTGGCCGAAGAGGACTTCGACAGCTACGACGAAGCCGATGACGACGACGGCAAGGGTGGCTCCAAGGCGCTGACGCGCAAGCTCGAGGAACTCAAGCGCGAAGCGCTGAGCCGCTTCGACGACATGCGCGCGCTGTCCGAGCAGCTGCAGCAGATCTACAGCAGCGAAGGCTACGGCACCCCGGCCTACAAGAAGGCGCAGGCCGCGCTGACCGAGCGCCTGATGTCGATCCGCTTCACCGCCAAGGCGATCGAGAAGCTGTGCGAGACCGTGCGCCAGCAGGTCGAGGGCGTGCGCAAGAAGGAACGCGAGCTGCGCAAGATCATCGTCGACAAGTGCCGCATGCCGCAGGAGACCTTCGTCAAGGAATTCCCGCCCAACCTGATCAACCGCCAGTGGGTCGAGAAGCAGGCCGCGGCCAACAAGCCGTGGAGCGTGACGATGGCACGCCATATTCCGCCGATCCAGCTGCTGCAGCAGCAGCTGATCGACCTGCAGACCGAAGTGGTGGTGCCGCTGGATCAGCTCAAGGCGATCCACAAGCGCATGAACGAAGGCGAGGCGATGTCGCGCTACGCCAAGAAGGAGATGATCGAGGCCAACCTGCGCCTGGTGATCTCGATCGCCAAGAAGTACACCAACCGCGGCCTGCAGTTCCTCGACCTGATCCAGGAAGGCAACATCGGCCTGATGAAGGCGGTCGACAAGTTCGAATACCGTCGCGGCTACAAGTTCTCGACCTATGCGACCTGGTGGATTCGCCAGGCCATCACGCGCTCGATCGCTGACCAGGCACGCACGATCCGGATTCCGGTCCACATGATCGAGACCATCAACAAGATGAACCGCATCAGCCGCCAGCACCTGCAGGAGCATGGCTTCGAGCCCGATGCCTCGATCCTGGCCGAGAAGATGGAGATGCCCGAGGACAAGATCCGCAAGATCATGAAGATCGCCAAGGAGCCGATCTCGATGGAGACCCCGATCGGCGACGACGACGACAGCCACCTGGGCGACTTCATCGAGGACAACGCCAACACCGCGCCGATGGACGCCGCGATGCAGGCCGGTCTGCGCGACGTGGTCAAGGAAATCCTCGACACGCTGACGCCGCGCGAAGCCAAGGTGCTGCGCATGCGCTTTGGCATCGAGATGTCGACCGACCACACGCTGGAGGAAGTCGGCAAGCAGTTCGACGTCACGCGCGAGCGCATCCGCCAGATCGAATCGAAGGCGGTGCGCAAGCTCAAGCACCCGAGCCGCTCGGACAAGCTGCGCAGCTTCATCGACACGCTGAATTGATGCCAGCGCCCAAGGCGCTGTCCCCATGAAAGAAGCCCGAGTCGCAAGACCCGGGCTTCTTTCTTTTTGTCTGGCGCCGGCGAGACAGCCGGTGCAGGGCTGGACTCAGACCTGGCGTGCGAAGGCGCCCAGCGTGGCTTTCTCGAGCTGATCCAGCGACTTGAAGTGATTGCGGTAGGCCAGCATCGAGTTGGGCTGCAGGCCCACCTTGACGGCCAGGGAATACTGCTGGCGGGCGGCCTCGAACGGCAGCGTCATGGCGCCGCGGACCGGATCGGTCATGACGCGGGCCAGCGGCATCGTGAGAGCAGAGATCATGGAAAACATCTTTTTAGTCCAAACAATGGACGCGATGTTAGGGTAAACCCTTTGCCTTGTCAATATTGGCATTTGTCGCACATTTCCAACAATTGACCCTGGGGTCGCGGCGGACTTGAACGCTGACCCACAGGCTCAGGCAGGGCTCAGAAGGCTGCAACAGGCGGCCCGTAGGCGGCCATGAAGACGGCAACGGCCCGTTTGACAGAAGCAGCGATCTGCTCCGGATCGACCGCATCGAGCATCTGGAACATGAAGCGGTCGATCCATTCCGCCTCGAGCAAGCCCTTGAGGTGCAGGCTGGCGATCTTGGGATCGGCCTGGCGCAGCTTGCCCTGGTCCATTGCCTGCTGCAGGAACTCGGCCACCTCGGCGGCGCTGCGGGCATGGCCGCGCTCGTAGCAGGTGCGGCCCAGGTCGGAGCGCACGATCTCGGACACCACCAGCCGGCGCGCCGCCTGCACCTCGGGCGAATAGAGCAAGGTCAGCAGGCCACGGCCGAAGCTCTCGAGCCCCTGGGTGATGTCTTGCAGCGTCGGATCGAGCGCCTCGTGGGTGGCCTGGAACTGGTCCTCGGTCGCCTGCATCAGCACCTCGGCGAACACCTCTTCCTTGGACGAGAAGTAGTTGTAGAGCGTGGCCTTGGAGCCGCCCACGCGCAGGCAGAGCTCGGACATCGAGGCGCGCTCGAAGCCGGTTTCCCGGAACAGGTCGGCCGCCTCATCGAGGATCGCCTGTCTCTTGCCTTCGGTTTTTTTTCTCATGGCGACATCCTTTCTTGAACCAGACCGTACATTTTATCTTGTCCCGGCTCTGGGTCAATGTTAAACTAAACAGTACAGTTATTTAATGGAGCCGTGATGCCGTTCTCGCCTGCTGCAACCCCACCCCTGCCATCGCGGCGCTTTCGCTCACTGCTGACCCTGGGCAGCCTCATGGCCCTGGCGGCATGTGCCCAGCTGCCCGACCTGGCCGAGCGCAGCGCCCTGGCCAGCCCGGCCGACTTGCAGAGCGCGCAGGCATTGAGCGCGCCCCAGGCCGACTGGCCGGTCGAGCGCTGGTGGGCCGGCTATGGCGACGCCCAGCTCGAGGCCCTGGTCGATGAAGCCTTGCGCGGCGCGCCCGACATGGCGGTGGCAACGGCGCGCTTGCGGCTGGCCGAAGCCGCGACCCAGAGCGCGGCTGCCGCGCTGCGCCCCCAGCTCAGCGCCAACGCCTCGATCACCGAGGAAAAGCTCAGCTACAACTACCTGTTCCCGCGCTCGCAAAAAACCGACGGCTGGAACGACTACGGCCGCGCGACGCTGGACTTCAGCTGGGAGCTCGACTTCTGGGGCCGCAACCGCGCAGCGCTGGCGGCAGCGACCTCCGAGCGCGAGGCCAGCCAGGCCGAATGGGCCCAGGCACGCCTGCTGCTGTCGTCGGGCATCGCCAGCGCCTACGCCGAGCTGAGCCGGCTGTTCGCCAGCCGCGACACGGCGCTGCAGTCGATCGAGGTGCGCCGCAAGACCGCCACCCTGCTGGCCGAGCGCTTCGACAACGGGATGGAAAACCGCGCCAGCGTGCGCCAGGCCGACGCCAGACGTACCGCCGCCGAGGGCGCGCTGCTGCAACTCGACGAACAGATCGGCCTGCAGCGGCACCGGATTGCGCTACTGATCGGCGCCGGACCCGACCGCGGACTGTCGATCCAGCGGCCGCGCGTCAAGCTCGAGCAGTCGTTCGGCCTGCCGGCGCAGCTCGCGCTCGACCTGCTGGGCCGGCGACCCGATGTGATCGCAGCCCGGCTCCAGGCGCAGGCGCAAGCCAGCCGGATCGAGCAAAAGAGCGCCGAGTTCTACCCCAACGTCAACCTGTCGGCCTTTATCGGCGTGCAGTCGCTCGGGCTGGACCTGCTGGGCAAGAACGGATCGGCCATCGGCAGTGTCGGGCCGGCGATCTCGCTGCCGCTGCTCAATGGCGGACGCCTGCGCGGCGAGCTGCGCGCCAGCGAAGCCCGCTACGAGGAAGCCGTGGCGCGCTACCAAGGCACGCTGGCGCGCGCGCTGCAGGAGGTGGCCGACAGCGCGCTGAGCCAGCAGGCCCTGGCGGCGCAACTGGCCAAGAGCCGCGAGACGGTGGCCGCCGCCACCGAGGCCTACCGCATCGCGCGCCAGCGCTACGAAGGCGGACTGGCCAACTACCTGGACGTGCTGTCGGCCGAGGACCTGCTGCTGGGCAGCCTGGACGTGCTGACCGAGCTGCACGCCCGTTCATTCACGCTCGACATCGCCCTCAAGCGCGCCCTGGGTGGCGGCTACCAGGTCGCCCAACGCTGACACCACACCCGTACCGCACCAGCATCGCATCCGTACCGCAGAAGGAAAATCGACATGACGCAAGACAACAGCACCGACCAGACCCTCAAGCAACGCCGCAACCAGCGACTGCTGGCGCTCGGGGGTGGCGTCGTGGTGGTGGCTGCAGCCGCCACCGCCTACTGGACGCTGTACGCGTCGCATTTCGTCTCGACCGACAACGCCTATGCGGCGGTCGAGGTGGCCCAGGTGACTCCGGCGATCGACGGCACCGTCGCCGAGGTCAAGGTCAAGGACACGCAGGCGGTCAAGCAGGGCGACGTGCTGGTCACGATCGATCCGACTGACGCCAAGCTGGCCCTGGCCCAGGCCGAGGCGGAGCTGGGACGGGCGGTGCGCCGCGTGCGCGCCTATGTCGCCAATGACGGCGGACTGGCAGCCCAGGTCAGCGCCCGCGTCGCCGAGGAAAAGCGCGCCGAGGCGCAGCTCAGCGCGGCCCAGGCCGACTTCGAGCGGGCCCAGATCGACCTCAAGCGACGCCAGGCGCTGCTGGCTTCGGGTTCGGTCTCGGGCGACGAGCTGACCAAGGCCCAGAACGCCCATGCGGCCGCGCAGGCCAATCTGGCCTCGGCCAAGGCCGCGATTGTCCAGGCCAGCGCCAACCGCGTCGCGGCGCAAGGTGCCCGGGAGGCGAACGCGGCCCTGATCGACCAGGCCCAAGGCGACAGCAACCCCGAGATCCTGCTGGCACGTGCCAAGCGCGACCAGGCCAAGATCGACCTCGAGCGCACCGTGATCCGGGCCCCGATGGACGGCGTGGTGGCCAAGCGCCAGGTCCAGCTCGGCCAGCGCGTGCCAGCCGGCGCCCCGCTGCTGTCGGTGGTGCCGGTGCAGGACATCTACGTCAACGCCAACTTCAAGGAAGGCCAGCTGCAGAAGGTCCGCCCGGGACAGACCGCGACCGTCACGTCCGACCTCTACGGCAGCTCGGTCACCTACCACGGCGTGGTCGAAGGCCTGGCCGGCGGCTCGGGCTCGGCCTTCGCCGCCATTCCGGCCCAGAACGCCACCGGCAACTGGATCAAGGTGGTGCAGCGCCTGCCGCTGCGCATCCGCCTCGACGCCCAGGAGCTTGCCGCCCATCCGCTCAAGGTCGGACTGTCGATGACGGTCAAGATCGACACGCGCAGCGGCGCCCAGTAAGGGTGATCTGACATGAGCAGCGCCTCACTTGTGAACGACCGCGACGCCCCCTTGAGCGGGGGCATGCTCTGGTTCGCGGCCCTGATCCTGGCCTCGGCCAACTTCATCGCCGTGCTCGACATGACGATCGCCAACGTGTCGGTGCCCAACATCGCCGGCAGCCTGGGCGCCAGCACCAGCCAGGGCACCTGGGTCATCACCTCCTACGCGGTCGCCGAGGCGATCACGGTGCCGCTGACCGGCTGGCTGGCGGCGCGCTTCGGCGCGGTGCGGGTCTTCGTGACGGCGATGGGCCTGTTCGGCCTGTTCTCGGCGCTGTGCGGCCTGTCCACCTCGCTGGGCATGCTGGTGTTCGCACGCATCTGCCAGGGCCTGGCCGGCGGCCCGCTGATGCCGCTGTCGCAGACCCTGCTGCTGCGCATCTTCCCGGCCGAGAAGGCACCGGCAGCGATCGGGCTCTGGTCGATGACCACGCTGGTGGCGCCGGTGCTGGGACCGATCCTGGGCGGCTACCTGTGCGACGAATACAGCTGGCCCTGGATCTTCTACATCAACCTGCCGATCGCGCTGGGCTGCGCCTTCATCGGCTGGCGCCTGCTCCAGCGCTACGAGGCGCCGCTGATCCGCAACCCGATCGACCGGATCGGCCTGGTGCTGCTGGTGGTCTGGGTCGGCGCGCTGCAGCTGATGCTCGACGAGGGCAAGAACCTGGACTGGTTTGCCTCCGGCCAGATCATCGGACTGGCCGTGGTCGCGCTGATCGGCTTTGTCGCCTTCCTGATCTGGGAGCTGCATGATCCGCACCCGATCGTCGATCTGCGCGTGTTCCGGCACCGGGGCTTCTCGGTCAGCGTGCTGACCATCAGCCTGGCGTTCGCGGCCTTCTTCGCGATCAACGTGCTGACCCCGCTCTGGCTGCAGAGCTTCATGGGCTATACCTCGTCGCTGGCTGGCCAGGCCACGGCCTGGACCGGGGTGTTCGCCGTGCTGGTGGCTCCGCTGGCCGCCGGCCTGTCGGCCAAGGTCGATCCGCGCCGGCTGGTGTTCGGTGGCGTGGTGCTGATGGGCCTGGTGACGCTGTGGCGCACCGGAGCCACGACCGACATGGACTACTGGAGCATCTCGATCCCGCTGATGGTGATGGGGCTGGGCCTGCCCTTCTTCTTCATCCCGCTGACCGGGCTGGCGATGGGCAGCGTGGACGAGAGCGAGATGGCCAACGCGGCCGGACTGATGAACTTCCTGCGCACCCTGTCGGGCGCCTTTGCGACTTCGCTCGTGACCACGGTCTGGGACGACGACATCACGCGCCAGCATGCCGAGCTGGTCGGTGTCGCCGATGCCGACCACAGCGTGCAGCGCTTTCTGGAAAGCACCGGCATGAGCCCGGACGCCGTGCTGCAGAACCTCGACGGCCTGATCACCGGCCAGAGCGTGATGCTGGCAACCAACCAGATCTTCTGGCTGGTCGGCATCGCCTTCCTGGTCGCGGCCAGCGTGATCTGGCTGGCGCCCAAGCCGACGCGCCAGGTCGACCCGGCGGCTGCCGGCGGTCACTGATCAAGCACCGATTGAAGGACAAGGACTGACCATGTTCAAGCATATTCTGGTACCCACCGACGGCTCGCCGCTGTCGCAGGACAGCGTGGCCCGCGCCGTCTCGTTCGCCAAGGAGGCCGGGGCAAGCCTGACCTTCTGCCATGTGGAGCCGCCGCTGCCGACTGCCTTCGGCAGCCTGGGCGGCATCGCTTCTGCGACCATAGAGCAGGAATTCCATGCCAAGGTCGACGGCCGCGCGCAGGACATCCTGCAAGCCGCCGAGCAGATCGCGGCCGAGGCCGGCGTGCCCTGTGCCCGGGTGCTGCTGGTGCGCAGCAAGCCGCACGAGGCCATCATCGAGGCCGCCACGGCCCAGGGCTGCGACCTGATCTTCATGGCCTCGCACGGCAGGCGCGGCGTGACAGCGCTGCTGCTGGGCAGCGAGACGCAGAAGGTGCTGACGCACTCGAAGATCCCGGTGCTGGTCTACCGTTGAATCGGTCGCCGCAGAACCAGTTGCCAGAAACGATTCGGCCCAGCGCATCCGCTTCGATGCGCTGGGCCGAACTTCATTCAGCAGGTGCTTACTCGAGGGTTTCCAGCGCCATCACGCCGGTGGCGGTGTTGGAGATCGGCAGGTAGTAGTTGCTGTGCACCTTGCGCACGCCCGAGCCAGCAGTAGTCAGCGCAGCGCGCATCGCAACCCACATCAGCAGCTCGACGCCCTGGGTGCCGGCCTTCTCGACCAGCTGAAGGTCGCTGAACTGGGTCACCCACTCGGGGTTGGAGACCATGCTCTGCATGAACTGCTGGTCGAACTGGGTATTGATGTGGCCGGCACGCTCGCCGTCGAGCTGGTGGCTCAGGCCGCCGCTGGCCAGCACCATCACCTTCTTGTCGCTGTCCCAGGACTGGATCGCACGACCCACGGCCTGGCCCAGCTTGTAGACCCGCTTGGCCGTCGGCAGCGGGAACTGCACGGTGTTGATGTTGATCGGCACGATCTGCACCGGCGCGACTTCATGCTCGGGCCAGAACAGCTTGAACGGCAGCGAGCAGGCGTGGTCGACCAGCATTTCCTGGCAGGTCACGATGTCGAACTCGTCGGCGATCAGGCGGTTGATGATGTGCCAGGACAGGTCGAGGTTGCCCGGGGTCGACGGCAGGGTCGGGATGCCCCAGCCCTCGTCGGCATTGCTGTACTCGGCGGCGGCACCGACGGCAAAGGTCGGCATCTTGTCGAGGAAGAAGTTCAGGCCGTGGTCGTTGTAGAACACCACCAGCACGTCGGGCTTGACTTCGCCGAGCCACTGCTGGATCGGCGGGAAACCGTCGAAGAAGGGCTTCCAGTAGGGTTCCTGCTGCAGGCCCTTGGCCAGCGCCTTGCCGATGGCGGGGATATGCGAGGTGGCGAGGCCGCCGATGAGTTGTGCCATTTGTCTGTGCTCCGGAATTATTGTTGGGCGTAGGCGGCGAGCTTGGCCATGAAGGCTTCCTTGCTCATGCCGGTCTGCTGGGCGCCGATGTCCTGCATGTCGAGGCCGAAGATGCCGGCGAACTTGGCCAGGTAGTAGGCGTTGCCACCGGCGGCGATCAGCTCGAGCACCTGCTTGGAGCGGATGGCGGCCTTCTGTTGCTCGTTGAGGCCGAACTGGCTCATGTAGGCCTCGGGGTCGGCGACGAAGGCGTCACGGTTGGCCTTGTCGTTGAACGAGAAGCACATCTTGTTCAGGGCATAGCCCTTCATGGCCTCGGCGCCGTCGAAAGGCGTGGTGCCGGGAATGGTGATCTTTTGGCTCAAGGTTGTCTCCTCGGGGAATCGAAAACAGGAATGACTCGAGTGTGCCCAGGCCATCACATAAAATAAAGTGATTAATCGTCATATATTGCATGAACAGATTCGATTGGTCCGATCTCGATGTGCGACTGCTGCAGCTGCTGGTCGCGGTGGTGGAGGCCGGCAGCATCACGGGCGCGGCACAGGCGCTGGACGTGACGCAGTCGGCGGTCAGCCACCAGCTCGACAAGCTGCGCGCGATCACCCAGGACCCGCTGTTCGTCAAGTCGGGCCGTGGCATCGTCGCGACGGCCCAGGCCGAGGCGCTGGCAGCGCAGGCGCGCGAGCTGCTGGGCCAGATCGAGCGCTTTGCCCGCGGTGGCCTGTTCGACCCGGCGCGCTGGCAGGCCCGCATCACGATCGCGGCCAACGACTTCCAGCGCGACTTGCTGCTGCCGGGACTGATGCAGCGGCTGCGCGCCCAGGCACCGGGCGTGACGCTGCGCGTGATCGCCTCGGGCGTGCCGCGGCTCGAAATGCTGCGCCGCGACGAATGCCAGCTGATCATCAGCCCGCGCCCGCCCGACGGCAGCGACATCCTGCAAAAACGCCTGTTCGAGGACCGCTACCGCGTGTTCTACGATCCGGCGCAGCGCGCGGCGCCGCGCGATCTGGCCGACTACCTGGCCTCCGCTCATGCCACCGTGCTGTACGAACCGCAACGCCGGCTGGACCTGGACCAGCTGCTGATCAGCCAGGGCATCCAGCGGCGCTTTCGCCTGCTGCTGCCGAGCTTCAGCGCCCTGCCCGCCTTCATGCTCGGCACGCCGCTGCTGGCCACCGTGCCGGGCCTGCTGGCGCAGCAGACGCTGGCCGGACTGGCCCATGCCGAGCCGCCGCTGCCCTGTCCGACGCTGCCGATGTTCCTGATCTGGCATGCACGCTACCAGCAGGACCCGGCGCACCGCTGGCTGCGCGAGCAGATCGAAGCCAGCGTGGCGCCGGCACTGGCGCAGCGGCGCTCTTGAGGTGGGCGGCGATCAGTCGATCGGCAGCACCTCGACCGGCAGCGCCTCGGCGGCCACCGCCGGCCGGTTCAACAGCGCCTGCAACAGCGGCTCGACCTCGAGCAGCTGGATCAGCACCCGCCCGTTGTCGGCCCGGATCAGGCGCCTGACGAGGCGCGCGTCCTCGGCAGCACGGCCCAGCGGCAGCGGCTGGATCTGGCGCTCGGAGAATTCGGGCACGCCATGGAGTTCGTCGATCAACAGACCCAGGGTCTGGCCGGCATGGCGCACGATGATGACCTGGCTGCTGCTGTGGATGGCCGAGGCCTGGCCGTGCAGCAGCCGGCCCAGGTCGAAGACCCAGACGAACTGGCTGGCCAGCGCCTCGCCATGCGGCAACAGCATGCCGATGCGGCAGGGGTGGCCGCCGACCGACATCGGCGTCAGCTCGGAGGCCGGCAGCGCCTCCAGCACATGGCTGGCGTCGAGTGCCAGCAGGCTGTCGCCAGCAAAGAAGGTGGCGTATTCGCGCCCGCCTTCGGTCGCGGCCTCGGTGAGCGCACCGGCCAGCGCCGGGTGCAGCGCGTTGCTGCGCTCACGCACCTCGCCCAGCGGCGTGAACACCAGCGCCAGCACTTCCTCGGCGTAGCCGTCGCTGACCTTGAACTCGCGGTAGCCCTGGCCGGCCGAACAGCCCAGGATCGCGTAATGGCCGTCATGGACCATGATGCGCGCGACGCTGTCGCCGGTCTTGAGCGCCAGCAGATCGGCATCGATGTCGAGCCGGCTGCCGACCGGGCGCGCAGCGTCGGTGCTCGACAGGATGCGGGCCTGGCGGTCGATGTAGAAGGCGGTGACGCCGCTTTGCTGGCCCAGGCTGCCGTGCAGCATGGCGGCGAGCTCGCGTTCGGCATCGAAGCAGATGCCGATGCCACCCAGCACGCGGCCGGACTGGGCCGGATCACGGATCGCGGCGTGGTAGGTATAGCTCGGGATGCCCCCCGACAGCAGCGAACCCTCGAACGGCGTCACATGGTAGGACTGCTCGCTGCGCAGCTGCAGCACGGCGCCCAGGGTCTCGGCATCGAGATGCTGGCCGACGACGCTGTCGCCCGGCAGGCCGGGCTGCTCGGGATGGCTGCTGGCCAGGATGCGGCCGTCGCAGTCATAGACGAACAGGCGGCTGTAGACGGTATAGAGCTGGTTGATGTAGTCTAGGATCGGCTTCATGTCCGGTACCGGCTCGCCTGGCGCAGTGGCCAGCGCCGCGCGCAGCTCCGGCGTCAGCGCCCACCAGCGGCAATCGTTGGCGCGCTCGTAGAGGTTGCGATCCAGCAGATCGACCAGCAGGTGCGCGACCGATTCGGCATTGTGCAGGTTGGACTCGAGCACGGTTTCATAGAGATCGCTGATCGACTGCGAGAACAGCTCGTTGCTGCGCGCGCCGGTTTCGCTGATCTGCTCGAGGATGCTCTTGAGCTTGAGGTGCCCGCCATCCTGGCCAGCCGAGACCACCTGACCGTTCCAGACCACGCGCCGGATGGTTTCGGTGGCGCGCATGATCTCGTACAGCGGCGGGCTGAACGAGCTGGCATGGGACAGCAGGCCGCTGGCCAGTGCCGGCTCGAGGTCTTCGAGCGGCTGGCGGTTGCCGGCGGAAAAGGCCAGGTCGACCGGAATCATGACCTGACCCTGCCAGCCCGCCGGCCCCTGATAGCCCTGGTAGCCTTCGGCGGCCAAGGTGCGCACCAGGTATTCGCGCCCGCCATGGACGCGCAGCCGCGGCTCGCCGCTGGGGTTGACCGGCACCTGGACGCCGAGCGGAATCCAGTCCGGATCGGCGCTGGCGATGACCCGGTTGTCGGCGTCGAGCAGCAGCATGTTGGCGCGGCCTTCCGGGTCGCGATGCGAGCGGAAGATGCCCGCCAGCTCGGCCGCGAAGTCGAAGCTCAGGCAGAGCAGTCCGACGACGGCACCGGTGTCCGGATGCAGGATGCGGCGCGAATAGATCAGCGCCTGGGTCTGGCCGGGCCGCAGGTCGCTGGCGCGGAAGGTCTCGACGAAGCCATCGGTCGCCAGCGTCTGCGCGACCAGCGGATCGACGCTGCCCTCGATCGGCGCGTACTCGTTGACATGGACCAGCACGTTGCCCTGGAGATCGAGCAGCACGATCTCGTCGTAGACCGTGTACTTGCTGCGGTAGGCGCACAGACGCTCGCGGATGCGCCCGGCATCGTCTTGCAGGCCGGCGACGAAGGCGCAAAGTTCGCGGTCGCGCGCCAGGAAGCCGACATCGGCGGTGCGCTCGTACAGGTTGCGCACCACGATGTCGATCACGTACTGGGCCTTGGTGCCGATCGCGTCGAGCACATTGGCCACCTTCTCGCCGACCAGGCTGGCGACCAGCTCCTGCTCGAGCCGCTTGAAGCCGGCACGCGTGGCGGCCATGGTCGGCAGGATGCTCCTGGCTTCGAGCGGGCAGTTCATCTTGGCCGACGATTCGATCATGCGCCACATCAGGTGCAGCTCGTGCAGCGACTGCTCGCAGCGCACGACATCGCGCATATAGGGCAGGAAGGTGTCGATCGGGAGGGTGTAGGCGGCTGGGGTCATGGTGTCTCGCTGCATAGGTCTTGACTCAGCAAGCGACATGCCATCTTGAAGCACCATGATGGTGCATTTCTGGGGCAAGATCCGGGCACAGGACCCGGGTGCTGCGCTCAGGTCGACGCAGGAGCCAGGTCCGGCCCGCCGAGCTGGGCCTGGCGCCAGCGGTGCGGATTCATGCCGATGCGGCGCTTGAAGAAGCGCGAGAAATAGGCCGGGTCGGCAAAGCCGAGCTCCTCGGCCACATTGGCCACCGGCGCAGCGATATAGACCAGGCGGCGGCAGGCCTCGCGCGTCAGGCGCTCATGCACCAATTCGAGCGCCGAGCGCCCGCTTTCGGCGCGCGCCAGCCGGTTCAGCCGCGGCGTGCTCAGGCCCAGGCGCGAGGCATACTGCTCAAGCGACCAATGCTCGAGGAAATGCTGCTCGACCAGCAGCAGGAAGCGCGTGAACAGCGCCTGGTGCCGGTGCGCCGCCGCGCCGCCGGCCTGGCGCAGCCGGTCGCAGGCCTGGGCCAGGCGCCAGACCAGCGCGCGCGCCAGCCAGAGCGGCACCGGCGAATTGGCATTGCCGGGCAGCATGAACTCGGCCGCGAGCTCGCGCAGCAGCGCATCGAGCCGCTGCATCGGCGCCTCGCCGGCCTCGAAACGCACCACGGCCGGCCCGGCGAACAGGGCCCGGAAGGCCTCGCCGACCGACTGGAACTCGCCCTCGACCAGGAAGCGCGCGCTCAGCGTCAGCACCAGGCCATCGGTGCCGGGCTCGAAACGGAAACCATGCACCACGCCGGGCGGAATCACGATCGCTGCCGGCCCGGCGACCGACTGGTGCGACTCGTCGAGCAGCACCGAGACCTGGCCCTGGCGCACCCAGAGGATCTGGTACAGGCCCTGGTGCAGGTGGGCGTCGATCTCCCAGTGGTAGAGGCTGCTGCGCGACCAGACCTCCTCGATGTGCAGCATCTCCTGGCCCGGACTGGCCGCCTCGCCGTAGAGCGCGAAGCGCGGCACCTGGGCGCTGCCCGGCGCACGCCGGCTGGGTCGGGGCGGGACTGGACCGGAACGGGACTCGATCGAATCGGCATTTTTCATCTTGGGCTCATTTTGAACGAAAAGTACTATTTTTCAGGCTGATTTTGCCTGGTACCGGCCTCGACCTGGCCTTAAAGTCATATCCATCCCAGTTTGAGGAGACAAGATGACCGCCTTCCATTTCGACCCCTATTCCCCTGCGGTGGACGCCGACCCGTTCCCGTACTACCAGCGCCTGCGCGACGAATTCCCCTGCTTCTGGAGCGAGGAAGCGCAGATGTGGATCCTGTCGCGCTACCAGGACATCGTGAGCGCCGGCCAGGACTGGCAGACCTATTCCTCGGCCAGCGGCAACCTGATGACCGAGCTGCCTGGCCGCGCCGGTTCGACCCTGGGCAGCTCGGACCCACCAAAGCACGACCGCCTGCGCGGCCTGATCCAGCACGCCTTCATGAAGCGCAACCTGCTGGCGCTGGAAGAACCGATCCGCGCCGTCGCCCAGGAAGTGTTCGGCCAGCTCAAGGGCGCGCGGGAATTCGACTTCAAGGATGTCTCGGCCCAGTTCACCGTCAAGGTGCTGATGGCCGCGCTCGGCCTGCCGATGGGCGACGAGGCCATCGTCGACGAGAAGATCGTGCGCGAAAACGCGGTGCTGATGGTGCAGTCCGACGCCCGCACCCGCGCCAAGGGCCCCGAGCATATTGCCGCCTTCAACTGGATGAAGGACTACGCGTCGAAGGTGATCGCGATGCGCCGCGCCGAGCCGCGCAACGACCTGATCAGCAACTTCGCGCTGGCCGAGATCGACGGCGACCGCCTCGACGACAACGAGGTGCTGCTGACCACCACCACGCTGATCATGGCCGGCGTCGAGTCGCTCGGCGGCTTCATGATGATGTTCGCCTACAACCTCGCCACCTATGACGAGGCGCGCCAGGCCGTAGTCGCGAATCCGGCGCTGCTGCCCGACGCGATCGAGGAGTCGCTGCGCTTCAACACCTCGGCCCAGCGCTTCCGCCGCCGCCTGATGAAGGATGTCGAACTGCACGGCCAGACCATGAAGGAAGGCGACTTCGTCTGCCTGGCCTACGGCTCGGGCAACCGCGACGAGCGTCAGTACCCGAACCCCAATGTCTACGACATCACGCGCAAGCCGCGCGGCCATCTGGGCTTTGGTGGTGGCGTGCACGCCTGCCTGGGCACCGCGATCGCGCGCCTGGCGGTCAAGATCGCGTTCGAGGAATTCCACCTCGTAGTGCCGCAGTACCGCCGCGTGGCCGACCAGCTGCCCTGGATGCCGTCCTCGACCTTCCGCAGCCCGCTGGTGCTGCAGCTGAGCACCGCCGCCTGATCATCCTGTAATCTGGAGCTGCCGCCGGCATGACTGGCGGCAGCCCTTTCGTTTTTCGGAGATATCCCATGACCCAGATCACCTATGTCGAGGCCAGCGGCCAATCCACCACCGTCGACCTGCCGGACGGCTGGAACCTGATGCAAGGCGCCATCGCCAACGGCGTCGAAGGCATCCTCGGCGAATGCGGCGGCTCCTGCGCCTGCGCCACCTGCCACTGCTATGTCGACGAAGCCCGCCTGGGCGACCTGCCGCCGGCCAGCGCCTCCGAGCTCGACATGCTCGAGAACGTCGCCGCCGAGCGCCGCGCCAACAGCCGCCTGGCCTGCCAGCTCAAGGCCTCGCCGGCACTGGCCGGCCTGATCCTGAACCTGCCCGCGATCCAGGAATAAGCGCCATGAGCGACAGCATCCAGGCTGGCATCGTGATCATCGGCGCCGGCCAAGCCGGCGTGCAGACGGCCGAATCGCTGCGTACCGGCGGCTATGCCGGCAGCATCACGCTGCTCGGCGACGAGCCGCATGGCCCCTACCACCGCCCGCCCCTGTCCAAGGCCTGGCTGGCCGGCGAGATGGACGGCGCCCAGCTCGTGATGCGCGCGCCCGAGATGCTGGCGCGCAAGCAGATCGAACTGCGCACCGAAGTCAAGGTGGCGTCGATCGACCGCGCCGCCCAGCAGGTGCGGCTGGCCGATGGCAGCGCCCTGCCCTACAGCGGCCTGGTGCTGGCGACCGGCTCGACCCCGCGCAGCCTGCCCTTGCCCGGTGGCAATGCCGCCGGCGTGCACGCGCTGCGCTCGCGTGAAGATGCCGACGCCATCGCGCAACGGCTGGCGCTGTGCCTGCAGCAGCAGCGGCCGGTGGTCGTGATCGGCGGCGGCTTCATCGGCCTTGAGGTCGCTGCCACCGCGCGCAAGAAAGGCCTGGATGTGACCGTGCTCGAAGCTGCGCCGCGCCTGCTCGGCCGGGTGCTGGCACCCGCGCTGTCCGACTGGTACGCCGAGCTGCACCGCGGCCACGGCGTCCAGCTGGTGTTCGATGCGCGCATCGAGGCGCTCGAGACCGACTCCGACCACGCGGTCAGCGGCGTGCGCCTGGTCGACGGCAGCCTGCTGCCGGCCGGCCTGGTGGTGGTCGGCATCGGTGTTCATGCCAACGACGGCCTGGCGCAAGCCGCCGGGCTGGAATGCGAGCGCGGCATCGTGGTCGATGCCTGTGGCCGCAGCAGCGACCCGGCGATCGTCGCTGCCGGCGACTGCACCGCGCGCCGACTGGCGGACGGCAGCCTGATCCGGCTCGAATCGGTGCAGAACGCGACCGAACAGGGCAAGTCGGCCGCTGCTGCGCTGCTGGGCCAGGAGCGTCCGTTCACGGCCACGCCCTGGTTCTGGAGCGACCAGTACGACAAGAAGCTGCAGATGGCCGGCCTGTCGGGCGGCGCCGAAGCCTGGGCCATACGCGGCAACATGGGTGGCGACATGGCCGGCGCCTCGTTCAGCATCTACCATTTCCGCGCCGGAAAACTGATCGCGGTCGACAGCGTCAACGCCGCCAAGGACCACCTGCAGGCACGCAAGCTGCTCGATGCCGGCCTCTCGCCTAGCCCTGAGCAGGCCGCCGACCTCGGCTTCGACCTGGGCAGCTTGCTCAAGTAAGGCGGCTGGGCGGCAGTACAGCCGCTCACCAGTTCTCGAAGGCAAGGTGCTGGAGGTTCAGCGTCTCCCTGTGTTGCTTCCAGCCGGGGAGAGACGCTGTTCGCTGGGTTGGTGCATCCAGAATTGACGAACGGGTCCAGGGAGGCCATGCCACGGATGGTCATGTACTGTTTACCAGCCAGCTAATGCACCCTACTTGCTACTCTTGCCCAGGCTCATCCGCTGCCAGCTTATCCAACAAGGCGGTCTTGAACCAGTAGGGCATCGAGTCGGTTTTCATCTCCAGATCGGCACCGTCAGTGATCTCTGCGACCCAGACCCGCTCTGCGGTCGAGTTGTCGAACACATACGCTCTGTCCGAGCACATCACCGCATCAGCCAAGTAGTCCAGCGAGCGGTGGTAGCGCTCGACGATTTTCTCTCTGGGGACATCATGCTTGCCCATGCTGACCCGGTGCGCGACCCGTGACACGTTGATCTCCGGGTCTTCGGTCGCCACGTAGTACAGATAAGTTCTGAGCCCTTGCTCGCGTGCCTTGCAGAAGAACTCAACCTTGGCGTGCGCAGACATGACGGTTTCAAACGTGAACGAGACCTTGCGCCGCACCAGGTCGTGCCTGATGAAGTCAACCAGCACCGAGGAAAAGTAGGAGTTGACTTCAACCGCGCCAAAAACTACGCGGCCATCCTGCAATCGGATTTTTAGCGCTGCCTCCAGCAGGTCCGACTTCCTGAGCAGTGCGGAGTCTGCGAAGAAGGCATGCAGCTCATCTTCTGTGGCTTCTACGCCAAAGTCCCCCAAGGCAAGGAATCCATGGCGGCGAATGTCGGCCTCAATGTCATCTGCGTTGACGTAGATGCCCAGCCAGTCGGGGTCCAGCACTTCCTTCAAGGTACTCTTGCCCGAACCGTTCGGGCCCGCAAACATGCGCAGTCTGGGCTGTACCGCAGTCATCAGGCTGTAGCGTCCCGGCGCTTGAGCTTGAACCTTGCCCCGATCTTGACCTTCACCGGGTTGTGAATGGCACGAATCACGGTTTCGGTGCCGTCTGCATGGGTTTCAACCAACAGGCCATTCACTGCACGCAGGACCATGCCACTGCTGGTCAAAGCCTGGTAATAGGCACGTTGAAAAGCACCTTCGGCCAACCTGGGGATGCCGGCCTCCAGATTCTTCATGGACTCTTCTGTCAGTTTCATTGGGTTACCTCCACATAAATGCATGGGCTGGACGATGGCGTAGCGGCAGGCCAGGGGCTTCATACCGTTGTCCATGGTTCAGGGGTTGCACAGCGGACCAGGATGTTTTTCACGCGGTCGAGGTCGAAGGTGGCGGGCATGTCCATCTCGGTGTTGGCCCCGCACTACTCCATCGGGACATTATCGCAGCCAGTGGGCAAAGCGAGCAGGGCATCGCTGAGGCGCCCTGAAGTAAGGACACCGCCTCCCTACAATGGCCGTTTTGAAACAAGGATGACCATGTGGACAGGTGTCGGGTTTGCCCTCGCGGCGGGGCTGCTGTGGGGCGGAGTGTTTGTCGGGCCGCTGCTACTGCCCGACTATCCGGCCGCCCTGCAGTCGGTCGGGCGCTACCTGGCCTTCGGCCTGATCGCGCTGCCGCTGGCCTGGCTGGACCGGGTCGAGTTGCGCCAGCTCACGCGCGCCGACTGGATCGAGGCGCTCAAGCTCTCGGCGATCGGCAACCTGCTCTACTACCTCTGCCTGGCGGCGGCCATCCAGCGTGCTGGCGGACCGCTGCCGACCATGATCATCGGCACGCTGCCGGTCGTGATCGCCATCGTGGCGAACCGGCGCAACCACCTGCGCGATGGCCGGCTGCCGTGGCGCAAGCTCGGGCCCTCGCTGCTGGCGATCGCGCTGGGCATCGCCTGCGTGAACCAGGTCGAGCTGCAGGCGCTGCGCGAATCGGGCGACATGGACCTGGACCGCTACCTGGTCGGCGTGCTGCTGGCAGTGATCGCGGTCGCCTGCTGGACCTGGTATCCGCTGCGCAACGCCGACTGGCTGCGCCATCATCCGGACCGGCCCGCGCGCGCCTGGGCCACGGCACAGGGCCTGACTACGCTGCCGCTGGCCTTGCTGGGCTACCTGGCGCTCTGGATCGCCAGCCTGGCCGGCTGGCTGGACTTCGCGATGCCGCTGGGGCCCAGGCCGTTGGATTTCGTGCTGCAGATGCTGGCGATCGGGCTGCTGGCGTCCTGGGTCGGCACGCTGTGCTGGAACGAGGCCAGCCAGCGCCTGCCCACCAACATCGCCGGGCAGCTGATCGTGTTCGAGACGCTCTCGGCGCTGGCCTATGCCTGGCTGCTGCGCGGACGCTGGCCCGACCCGCTGACGCTGACCGGCGCGGCACTGCTGATCATCGGGGTCTGGTGGGCCGTGCGCCCGACTGAGTCTCAGCCGAACAAGGCCTCGACGTCGATGGAAGAGCGCTTGCCCAGCGCGGCCGAGTAGGCAGCCCACCAGGCCCTGCCCCGCTCCCGTCCCTGATCGCGCAGCTGCTCGAGAAACGGCCCGTAGGCCAGCAGCTTGGTGTCGCTTTGGTGAAAGGTGGCCAGCTCTCGGGTATCGATCATGTGAAAGCGCAGTTGCTGCAGCCGCTGCTCGAGTGGCCCGATTGGCTGCAGTGGCCCGATTGGCTGCAGTGGCTTGGTTGGCTCCAGGCCGGCGAGCGCGGTGGCACTGGCCTTGATGGCCTGGACCAGCATCCGCATCTCGCCCATGAAACTGGCCGTGAACGCCAGCTCCGTGCTGCGGGCCTCGATCTCGGACAGGGTGAGCGGCACGCCGTGGCGCAGCAGCGGATTGAGCAGGACCAGCAGCAGGTCCCGGCTCTCGCAGTCGTAGAACAAGGGGGCTACGGGCGGGTTGGCAGTGAAGCCGCCATCCCAATAGACTTCGCCATCGATCTGGATCGGATGGTGGATCTTGGGCAGGCAAGCGGATGCCAGCATCATGTCGACCGTGAGCTCATGCTCGCGAAAGATGCGCAGCTTGCCGGAACTGGCCTGGGTCGCGCCGACGAACAGCTTGAACGGGCTGTGCTGGCGCAGCCGCTCGAAATCCACCTGGCTGGCCAGCAGGTCGCGCAGCGGGTTCAGGTCGAAGGGATTGAGCTGCGAGGGCGAGAAGATGCCCGACCAGCGATACAGCATCTTGCCCAGCGGCGACAGCCCGACCCGGTCGTCCTGTTGCTGCTCCATCAGGCCCCAGGGCATCTGCTTGCCGATCTCGGTCCAGAACGACTCCAGGCTGCGCCGCGCGCCATCGCGCCCGCCCTTGCTCCAGCCGTCGGCAAACAGCACGGCGTTCATGGCACCGGCGCTGCTGCCGCTCAGGCCCTCGACCTGGAGGCTCGGCTCGTCGAGCAAGGCGTCCAGCACGCCCCAGGTGAAGGCGCCATGGGCACCGCCGCCCTGCAGGGCCAGGTTGAGGCGCAGCGGACCTGTCGGTGCAGGCGAAACCCGAGGCGCAGGATCTGCACCCCAGCCCAGCCCGCTGAGCCAGCGTCGAATCAAGGTCTGATCGGGGCGCGATGTCATGGCTTTGGAGTCTCACTGGTAGGGAGGCCGGGTCCATGCCCTCAGGGACATCAAACCCAGCCTGAAGCGTTCAGCATAGTCCTTTCATGTTGCAGTGCAACAAAATACTATGCAACTGGCGGGGCCAGCAACGGGCCAGGAGCTGACTCTCACTGCGGCATGCTGGATGGCCGGTTGAGGCTGATAGAGCCACTTGATTACAGCAATTCCCAGCCCGCCCTCCCACGCTAGTGCAGGGAAAACGCTACTCGCACATCGCGCCGCCCAAGCGCCTGTGCCAGTCCAGTCGGGTCGTCCACGCGGCCGAGACGAGTGTATGAATAGGGCGAATCAAAGGTCAGATAGAAGATGACCACGGTACGCGATCCCCACAGCAGCAGGTCTCCATTGCGGATCGTGCCGGGGCGGTATGTGTCAGTTGGCAGTGCGTTCGGCAGCTCCTTCTTCTTTTCGTTGCCATTGAGTTCCTCCATGTCCAGCGTCAGCGGCAGCATGGCGGCGAATGCGCGAGCGGCCTCGGTGTCGGCCAGGGTGATGGCGAATCGACGTTCGCCAACCGTCATCCACATGCGTGATTCCTCCGATTTCTTGGGTGTCTGGGCGGAACTCGGCGTGGCGCCTGCCGCTGCCACAGGGGTGGTCGCCTGGGCAGCAGAACCGCCACACAGTGCAAAGGCCAGCAGCAGGCCAACCGGTTGCATGACCCGCCGGTGCCAGGAGCGGCAAAGACGCGCCGTACCAGGCAGGCTGCATGGGTGGCTTGCGTCGGCAGCCAGGATTTCGTTGGCCATGGGTTCTCCTTGCATCACGGACGGGGATCAGGCTCCTTGCCGTGCTTGCGCACGCGAGGCCTGGAAGGTCAGCCAGGCGCTGACAAGTAACGCTGCCGCGCTGGCGATGAAAGTGCCTTGATAGCCGCTGGCGTCGAACAGTAGCCCGCCAACGGTCGAACCCAAGGCGATGGCGAACTGGACGACAGCCACCATCAAGCCGCCACCAGCCTCAGCGTCGTTCGGCATGGCCTGCGCAATCCAGTTCCACCAGCCGACCGGTGTGGCGGTAGCTATCAATCCCCACACGCCCAGCAGCACGGCCACAGGAAACACCCAGGCTCCCAACGCAATCAACGCTACGGCAATCATCGACATCACGATTGGAATGGTGATGAGCGGGCCGTAAAGTCCCCGCTGGAGCAGCTTGCCGATGGCCAGGGTGCCGATGAGGCCCGCCACGCCGATCACCAGGAGCAGCAGCGACAGCGTGGACAGGTTGACGTGCGTCACGGTTTCGAGGAAAGGGCGCAGGTAAGTGAACAACGCGAACTGCCCCATGAAGAAGGCGCCGCATCCCGCCATGCCATAGGCCACGGTTCGGCTCTTGAGCACCCTGAACACATTGCCAGCGCCAGAGGCGCGCATAGCTGGCTTCATGGCGGGCAAGGCGACCCATTGCCAGACCCATGTGATCAGCGCCACGGGCACCAGTGCGAAGAAGATGGCGCGCCATCCGATCAGGGCGCCCAGATAGCTCCCCAGGGGCGCGGCAATGACCGTTGCCAATGCATTGCCGCCATTGAAGATCGCCAGCGCCTTGGCCACCTTGCTCGGGGGCACCAGGCGCATCGCAATGGCGGCAGACATGGACCAGAAACCGCCGATCACCACGCCGATGAGCGCGCGGCCGACCATGTAGGTCAGGTAGTTCGGCGCCAGCGCCACGATGGCGCCGGAGATGCCCATCAGGACGGTCAGGAGCAGCAGCAGCTTTTTTCGATCCACGGCGCCGGCCAGCACCGAGATCGACAGGCTGGTCAGCACCGCCAAGGCGCCCGAGATCGCGATCCCCTGGCCGGCCATGCCTTCTGTCACCCGAAGGTCACTGGCGATCGGGGTCAGCAGGCTGACTGGCATGAACTCGGAAGCCACGAGTGCGAAGACGCACAGCGACATGGCAAAGACGCCGCTCCAATAGGCGGGTTGCTCTTGCTGTGTGGAATGGTCCCTCATGGGATCATGCTGCGACCAAGTGCTGCCTGAAGAAGGACGTCAGCTTGTCAAACGGAATCACGTCCACCCGGTCGTACAGATCGACGTGGCTGGCGCCCGGGATGATCACGAGCTCCTTGGGCTGTGCGGCGGCGGCATAGGCCGTTTCGCTGAAGTAGCGCGAGTGGGCCTTCTCGCCGTGGATGAACAGGACCGGGCGCGGAGAGATTTCCGCGATGTAGCTCAGGATGGGCATGTTCATGAACGACAGCGGCGTCGTTTGCGTCCACGCGTTGAGGGAATTGACCGCGCGCGGATGGTAGCCACGCGGCTTGGCGTAATAGTCGTGGTAGTCGACCATGAACGGCGCTTCACCCCCCTGCAGCTTGTTGTAGGGCGCTTGGTAGGCCGGGCTTCCAGTTTCCGCGTCCTTCCAGCGCTGCTGGCTCAATTGCTCCAGCATCTGCGTACGCTGTGCGAGGGTCACGCTGTCGTTGTAGCCCTTGGACATGACGCGCGTCATGTCGTACATGGTGCTGGCCACGACGGCCTTGACCCGCTTGTCAACGGCGGTGGCATTCAACGCCATGCCACCCCAGCCGCAGATGCCGATGATGCCGATCCGCTCACGGTCGACCGTCGGCTGCAGGCCCAGGAAGTCGACTGCGGCACTGAAGTCCTCGGTGTTGATGTCAGGCGAGGCGACATTGCGAGGTTCGCCGCCGCTCTCGCCGGTGTAGGACGGATCGAAAGCCAGCGTGATGAAGCCGCGCTCGGCCATCGTCTGGGCATACAGGCCGGACGATTGCTCCTTCACCGCGCCAAACGGGCCGCTGATGGCAATGGCCGCCAGCTTGCCACTGGCGTTCCTGGGCTGGTACAGGTCGGCCGCCAGGAGAATGCCGTAGCGGTTCTTGAAGGTTACTTTCTTGTGGTCGACCTTGGCACTCTTGGGGAAGGTCTTGTCCCATTGGTCGCTGAGCTTCACGCGTGTCTGGGCAAGAGCGGGCGCTGCAGTGACCAGGCCGACGCTCATTGCGGCAAGGCCTGAACCGGTGGTCTTGAGCAAGTGGCGACGGCTCGCACTGTCGACTTGGGCGCCAGTTGCAGTTTGTTTGTCCATGGTGAAGTTCCTTTCATACGAGAAGTTTGCAGGTATGCAGAGAATTCTCCCGGGCCTCGATCTCTTTGACTAGCTAATCAATTCTTATAAAAGCCATTAGTTAGACTAATCAAACAACCGTGAGAAACTGAAGGCATGGCCAGACGAAACCTCAACGATCTCCTTTCATTTGTCACGGTGGCACGTGAACGCAGCTTCACGCGCGCAGCCGCCCTGCTGGGGGTGACCCAGTCCGCGCTGAGCCAGGCCATCAGCGGCCTGGAGGCCAGGCTGGAAATCCGTCTGCTGACCCGTACGACGCGCAGCGTGTCACCCACCGCCGCCGGGGAGAGGCTGCTGCACGCCATCGGGCATCGCTTTGACGAGATCGAGGCTGAGCTCGATGAGTTGTCGGAACTGCGCGACAAGCCGACCGGCACGGTGCGCATCACCTGTGGTGACTATGTGCTGAGAACCACGCTCTTGCCCAAGGTAGCGCCGCTGTTGCATCAATATCCCGACGTCAAGGTCGAGTTCGATGTCAACTACGGGTTCAGGGACATCGTGGCGGACCGCTTTGACGCGGGTGTGCGGCTTGGCGACACCATCGACAAGGACATGATCGCGGTGCCCATCGGGCCCAAGCTGCAGATGGCGGCAGTCGCCGCGCCGGACTACTTCGCCAGACATCCGAAACCGAAGACGCCGCAAGACTTGACGCAGCACAGCTGTATCAACCTGCGCTTTCCCACGCACGGTGGCTTGTATGTCTGGGAGTTCGAACGCAAGGGCAAGCAGGTGAATGTTCGTGTCGAGGGACAGGTCACACTCAACAGCACCCCTCACATTGTTCTGGCGGCACTGCAAGGTCTGGGCATCGCCTTTCTTCCGGAGCAAGAGTTCGCACCTCATATCGAGGAGGGGCGGCTCGTCCGGGTGCTGGAGGACTGGTGCGCGCCGTTCGAGGGCTACTACCTCTACTACCCCAGCCGACGGCAGCCGTCACCGGCGTTCTCGCTGGTGCTTGATGCGCTGCGTTCGCAGGAGGCCATTGGAAAGAAGCGGCCTCAACGGACCGGGGGCTTCGCCGCCCGAGCGATGGCCACCGAGCCGACCACCGCTGCGGCCGCACCGGTGACGACCGCAAAGCTCATCTCGACATAGCGGGTCTCGCCTGAACTGTGCAGGGCCTTGGTCAGCGTCGGCTTGCCAGCATGCCGGGTCTGGCCCGCGGCAATGGCCTGGTGGTAGCCGGCCCAGTGCGGCGCACGCAGGCGTTCGGGGATGATCAGGTCCAGGCTTTGCCCCACGGCCTGCCCGGCTGCAAAGCCGAACAGGCGCTCGGCGGCGAGATTCCACCGGCGGATGATCCCCTCGCGGTCGGCGTAGATGATGGCATCGGCGCTTTGCTCGAGGATGGCAGAGCACAAGGACGGATCGTGGTTCAAGCTGGCCTCCTGGGTGCTGGCATTCTATCGACGCGGCATCCACCAGACCGGCGTTTTTATTTCTGCAAACGCTGGCTGGCAAACTGGACCCTGGCCGGGTCACACTTTTTCAGGCCGACGCGAAGTTCTCGGTATCGACCTCGCTCGTGCCCAGGCTGTTGTAGCGCGCGCCCGTCACATTGCCTTGGTGGATGCAGGCATCAAGCCGGCTCATCTGGTCGGCGCTCAGGCGCACGTTCATCGCGCCCAGGTCGTCCATCAGGTGCTCGACGCTGGTGGTGCCGGGAATCGGCAGGATGTTCTCGTCCTTGTGCAGCAGCCAGGCCAGCGCGAGCTGGGCCATGCTGCAACCCACTTCATCGGCGATCGCACGGTAGGGAGCCAGCAGCTGCAGGTTGGCCGCGTAGTTGCCCGGCGTGAAGCGTGGCATGGCGCGGCGGATGTCCTTCTCGTGCAACTGGGTCACATCGGTCAGGTCGCCGCACAGGAAGCCGCGCGCGACCGGGCTGAAGGCGACGAAGCTCACGCCGAGTTCCTTGCAGGTATCGAGCACCGCGATCTCGGGGTTGCGCGTCCAGAGCGAATACTCGGTCTGCAGCGCGCTAATCGGGTGCACCGCATGGGCCTTCCTGAGCGTATCGGCCGAGACCTCGGACAGGCCGATGGTGCGGATCTTGCCCGCACGCACCAGATCGCTCAACGCGCCCACGCTGTCCTCGATCGGCACCGTTTTGTCCCAACGGTGCAAGTAGTAGAGGTCGATCACGTCGGTGTTGAGCCGCTTGAGCGCTTCCTCGCAGGTGGCCTGGATGGTCTCGGGGCGGCCGTCGATCACGCGCACCTTCTGGCCGTCGCCCTTGAGGTCGACGCCGGTCATGCCGCACTTGCTCGCCAGCGTGAAGCGGCTGCGGTGCTGGGACAGCACGCGGCCGACCAGGTTCTCGTTGGCGCCGAAGCCGTACAGCGCGGCGGTGTCGAAATGGGTCACGCCGGCGTCAAGCGCGGCCAGCAGCACGCGCTCGCCCTGCTCGGCCGAGACCGGCGCGCCGTAGGCGTGACTGAGGTTCATGCAGCCCAGGCCGATGGCGGAAACCGGGAACGGGCCGAGCTGGCGTTGCGGATAGGTCGTTGTCATGGCAGATTGAAAAATGAAGCTTGAAAGGGAAAGTTCAGTGGCAGGCGGAAAGGGCGACTCAGCGGGCGATCAGCGATAGAACAGGTAGCCAACGGTGATGGCGCCGACCAGCCCGACCGCGTCGGCAAACAAGCCGCAGGCCAGCGCCTGGCGGGTGTGGCGGATGTTGACGCTGCCGAAATAGACCGCCAGCACGTAGAAGGTGGTCTCGGTCGAGCCCTGGATGATGGCGGCCAGCTGGCCCTGGAACGAGTCGACGCCGTAGGTCTTCATGACGTCGACCATCAGTGCGCGCGCACCGCTGCCCGACAGCGTCTTCATGAGTCCGACCGGCAGCGCCGGCACGAAGTCGGTATCAAGCCCGACCCAGCGCACGACCGCCTCGATCGCGCCGAGCAGGTAGCCCATGCAGCCGGTGCTGCGAAACACCGAGATCGCCGCCAGCATCGCGACCAGGTAGGGAATGATCTGCAGCGCGACGCCAAAGCCCTCCTTGGCGCCCTCGACGAAGCTGTCATAGCAATCGATGCGGCGCCAGGCCCCGACCGCGACGAACAGCGTGATCAGGCTGAAGATGACGCCGCTGCCGAGCAGGCCCACGGTCTGCGCCAGCTGCTCCGGCGGCAGGCCGCACAAGGCCGCATAGAGCGCCGCCATCAGGCCGATGAAGCCAGCCAGGAAAACCAGCACCGGCGCGCGCAGCAAGTTGATGCGCTGCACCCAGGCCACCGCAAACAGACCGGCACAGAACGAGATGAAGGTGGCGATCAGCGTCGGCAGAAAGATGTCGGCGCCATTGAAGCCGGCCAGGCCCTGCTCGGCCGCCAGGCTCTGCCGGATCGCGATCACCGAGGTCGGTATCAGCGTGATGCCGGCGGTGTTGAGCACCAGGAACATCACCATCGGGTCGCTGGCGACCTCCTTTTGCGGGTTGATGTCCTGCAGCTCGCGCATGGCCTTGAGGCCCAAGGGCGTAGCGGCATTGTCCAGCCCGAGCAGGTTGGCGCTGAAGTTCATCACGATGCTGCCACCAGCCGGATGCCCCTTCGGTATGCCCGGGAAGACACAGCGAAAGAACGGTGCCAGCGCGCGCGCGAACAGGTCGATCACACCGGCACGCTCGCCGATCTTCATGATGCCCAGCCACAGGCACATGATGCCGACCAGGCCGATCGAGACCTCGAAGCCGGTCTTGGCGCTGTCGAACAGCCCGCTCAGCACACGCGCGAAGATGGCCGTGTCGCCCTGGAGCAACTGCGCCAGCGCGGCCACGAAGCCGATCAGGATGAAGGCGACCCAGACGAAGTTCAGCATGAAAAGATGATGCCACAAGGCAGAACGCCCACCGGAGGGTGGGCGCTGCTGCTCAGATGCAGGCTCCCGGCGCGAGGCCGGGAACCGTAGGCAGGGCTATCAGCCGTTGAGCTGCTGCTCGAGGTCGTGCAGCACCTGGTAGCAGGGCAGCACGCTCTGCACGCTCGAGTTCGGCTGGCGGCCTTCGCGGATCGCGGCGAAGAACTCGCGGTCCTGCAGCTCGATACCGTTCATCGACACCGCCACCTTCGAGACGTCAATCTGCTCTTCCTTGCCGGTGAACAGGTCGTCGTAGCGCGCGATGTAGGTCGCGCTGTCGCCGATGTAGCGGAAGTAGGTGCCGAGCGGGCCGTCGTTGTTGAACGACAGGCTCAGGGTGCAGATCGCGCCGTTGGCGGCCTGCAGCTGGATGCTCATGTCCATCGCGATGCCCAGCACCGGATGGATCGGGCCCTGGATGGCGTTGGCCTTCACGATCGGGCTGTTGGCCTGGTAGGCGAACAGGTCGACGGTGTGCGCGGCATGGTGCCACAGCAGGTGGTCGGTCCAGCTGCGGGCCTGGCCCAGCGCGTTGGTGTTGGTGCGGCGGAAGAAGTAGGTCTGCACATCCATCTGCTGGATGTTGAACTCGCCGGCCTGCACCTTGTTGTGCACATACTGGTGGCTGGGGTTGAAGCGGCGGGTATGGCCGACCATGGCCACCTTGCCGGTCTCGTTGGCCAGACGGGCCACTTCCTGGCCGGCCTTGAGTTCGTCGCAGAGCGGGATCTCGACTTGCACATGCTTGCCGGCCTTCAGGCAGGCGATCGACTGCGAGGCGTGCATCTGGGTCGGGGTGCACAGGATGACGGCGTCGAGTTCCTGGATCTTCAGGGCCTCGTCGAGATCGGTCGTGACATGCTTGATGCCGTACTTGTCGGCCACTTCCTGGGTCTTGGCCAGGTCGCGGCCAATGACGGAAATCACTTCCACGTCAGGAATGTTCTTGATGCCGTCCAGGTGCTTGATGCCGAAGGCGCCAGCGCCGGCGAGCGCGACTTTGATGGTCATGGTTTGCTTCCTTTAGTCAACAGGGGACAGGACTGGCGCTGGGCGCTGCAGTCCGTCCCGCCAGAGGTTTATTGATTCTCGAGGATCACGTGGCCGACGGCGGTGTTCGATGCCGGCACATGGTAGAAGCGGTGCGCCAGCTTCGGCGCCGGGCCGCCCGCGACGTCGGCCATCGCGCCACGCGCGATCAGCCACATCACGAGTTCGATGCCCTCGGAGCCGGCTTCGCGCACATAGTCGATATGCGGCGTGGCGGCGGCTGCCTCCGGGTCATTGATCAGCTGGTCGAGCCAGGCGTTGTCCCAGTCGCGGTTGATCAGGCCGGCGCGTGCACCCTGCAGCTGGTGGCTCATGCCGCCGGTGCCCCAGATCTGCACGTTGAGGTCCTGGTCGAAGGACTCGACCGCCTTGCGGATCGCCTTGCCCAGGTTGTAGCAGCGCTGGCCGCTCGGGACCGGGTACTGCACCACGTTGACCGCGAACGGGATCACCGGGCAGGGCCAGGCTTCGGGCTGGCCGCACATCAAGGAGAGCGGCACGGTCAGGCCATGGTCGACTTCCATCTTGTTGACGATGGTCAGGTCGAAGTCCTGCTGGATCACGCTTTGCGCGATATGGCTGGCCAGCTCGGGGTGGCCGATGACTTTGGGCACCGGGCGCGGGCCCCAGCCTTCGTCGGCCGGCTGGTATTCGGCGGCGGTGCCGATCGCGAAGGTCGGGATCAGGTCCAGGCTGAAGGCGGTCGCGTGGTCGTTGTAGACCAGGAAGATCACGTCGGGCTTGTTGTCCTTCATCCACTGCTTGGAGAAGTCGTAGCCCGCGAACAGCGGCTTCCAGTAGTCCTCCTGGGTCTTGCCCAGGTCGATCGCGGCGCCGATGGCCGGCACATGCGAGGTATAGACGGATGCGGTGATGCGTGCCATGTCGTTCAGCCTTTCTTTCCTGCCGAGCCTTGCGGCTGATGCTGGGGCTGGGCGTCGCCGTCCTCGCCCAGGTAACGGTTGCCCTCGGCGCTGCGGCCGCCGTTCAGCATCATGTTGCGGTACTCTTCCTCGGTCATGCCGGTCATCGAGCCGGCCATCTGCTGGAAGCTCTTGCCGTCGGTCGCGCCGATCTTGGCCAGGAAGTAGATGTTGCCGCCGGTGCGCATGCACCAGTTGAGGTCGCGTGCCAGCACGGCCTGTTTCTGCTCTTCGGTCATCGCCCACTCGTCGAGGTAGGCGCGCTCATCGGCCTTGAAGCGCTCGCGGTTCTCGGCCTTCATCAGCGACATGCAGAACTGATTCAGCCAGTAGCCCTTGCGGCTTTGCTCGGCATCGAAAATGATGGTGCCGGGCACGTCCTGGTACGGTTTGTCGAGTGCCATGTCAGACCTCCTCAGGCCAATAAAGCTTCATGGGGTTAGTCACCAGCAGCTTTTGCTGCAGTTCGGCGGTGGTCGCGATCTGCGGGATGAAGTCGACCAGCAGGCCGTCATCGGGCATGTGGTCCTTCAGGTTCGGGTGCGGCCAGTCGGTGCCCCAGAGCACGCGGTCCGGGAATTCCTCGACCACGCGGCGCGCGAACGGGACCACGTCCTGGTAGGCGGCTTGCTCGCCGTTCAGGGCCTTGGGGCCGGTGACCGACAGGCGTTCCGGGCAGGAGACCTTGCTCCAGACGTTCGGGTGCTGGCGCATGAACTTGAGGAACAGCTCGAACTCGGGGCCGTCAATCGGCTTGGAGACATCGGGGCGACCCATGTGGTCGACCACCACCGTGGTCGGCAGCGCGGTGAAGAAGTCCCACAGCTCGGGCAGGTCGACCGCCTCGAAGTAGATCACCACATGCCAGCCGAGCTTGCTGATGCGGCCGGCGATTTCCAGCAGCTCGTCCTTGGGCGTGAAGTCGACCAGGCGCTTGACGAAGTTGAAGCGCACGCCGCGCACGCCGGCGTCGTGCAGGGCCTGCAGTTCCTCGTCGCTGATGCTGCGCTTGACGGTCGCGACGCCGCGCGCCTTGCCGCCGCTGCTCAGGCAGGCATCGACCATGGCGCGGTTGTCGGCGCCGTGGCAGGTGGCCTGCACCACGACGTTGCGGGCAAAGCCCAGGTGGTCGCGCAGCGCGTAGAGCTCTTGCTTGGTCGCGTCGCAGGGGGTGTACTTGCGCTCGGGGGCGTAGGGGAACTCGGCGCCCGGGCCGAACACATGGCAATGCGCGTCGACCGCGCCGGCCGGCAGCTGGAATTTGGGCTTGGCCGGACCGGTATACCAGTCGAGCCAGCCAGCGGTCTTGGTGAAATCACCGGAAGTGGGTTTGCTCACGAAATGCTCCTTATTCCAATTCGATCTTGGCGCGCTTGATCACGGCCGAATAGCGGCTGGCTTCGGTGTCGATGAATTTCTTGAACTGCGGACGGTCCAAGTTCAGTGGCACATAGCCAAAAGTGAGGAATTTTTCCTTGAATTCAGGGCCAGACAAGGCTTCCGCGATGTCCTTGCGGATCTTGTCCTGGATGGCTGGCGACAAGCTCTTGGGCCCGACAATGGTGTTCCAGCCACTAACCTCATAGCCCTTGGCCGGACCGCCCGACTCCGCCACGGTGGGCACGTCGGGGTAGGCTTCCATGCGCTTGGGGCCGGCTACGGCCAGGAAACGCAGCTTGCCGGCACGGTACATCGGACCGGCAGTACCCGCCGAGCCAACCGAGAAGTCCAGCTCGCCGGTACCGACCGCGCTGTAGAGCTGGCTGGTTTCCTTGTAGAGCACATGCTCGACCTTGATGCCGGCGAGCTCCTGCAACTCCTCGACGCCCAGGTGCACCGGGTTGCCGATCGACCAGGACCCGTAGTTGATCTTGCCCGGCTTGGTCTTGGCATCGGCAATCAGGTCGGCCACCGTCTTGTACTTGCTGTTGGTGGGAACCACAAAGAACAGGAAGGACTGGAACAGCGGTGCAATCGGCTCGAAGTCCTTGTTGACGTCGTAGGGCAGCTTCTTGAACATGTACGGATAAGCCGTCAGGTGCACGCTGTCGAGCTGCAGCAGGTCATGCCCATCGGTGGCACCACGCTTGAAGGCATCAATCGCGATGAACCCGTTGCCGCCCGGCCTGTTCTCGACCAGTACCGGTTTGCCCCATTTCTTGGCCAGCTTGTCGGCCAGCAGACGAGCAATGCCGTCCGGGCCGCCGCCCACCGGGTAGGGGTTGATCAGGCGCACGGTCTTGGTAGGCCATTCCTGGGCCAAGGCCGGGACAACAGCCAGGGAAGCGCCGAGCAGCAAGGCTGCTGCAACGAAAGGACGACGGGAAAATCGGTTCATGAACCCCCCAAAAACAGTGGGTTGAAATCGTTTGACGAAGAAGGACTCAGTCGATGTACTTCAGGCCGGCAGCGGCCAGCGGCTCGCGCATCTTGTACATGTCCAGGCCCAGCACGCCAGCGGCCAGCTTCTGGCGCTTTTCGCCTTCGTTGGCTTCGCGCGCCAGTGCGACCTTGAGCGTCTGCTCGGCCAGCGCGGCGGGCACGCAGACCACGCCGTCGTCATCGGCCACGATCACGTCGCCCGGATTGACCAGCATGCCGGCGCAGACCACCGGGATGTTGACCGAGCCCAGGGTCGCCTTGATCGTGCCCTTGGCGCTGATGCCCTTGCTCCAGACCGGGAAGTTCATGCGCGTCAGTTCCTTGACGTCGCGCACGCCGGCATCGATGACCAGGGCGCGGGCGCCGCGGGCCTGGAAGCTGGTTGCCAGCAGGTCGCCGAAGAAACCGTCGCAGTTGTCGGCGCTGATCGCGGCGACGACGATGTCGCCAGGCTGGATCTGCTCGGCCGCGACATGCATCATCCAGTTGTCACCGGGGTGCAGCAGCACGGTCACTGCGGTGCCCGAGACCTGGGCGCCGGCAAAGATCGGGCGCATGTAGGGCTTCATCAGGCCGACACGGCCCATGGCCTCGTGCACGGTGGCCGAGCCCAGGGCAGCCAGGGCGTCGGCGGTAGCGCGGTCGGCGCGCTGGATGTTGCGGTAAACGACTCCGAGTTCGTACATGATTAGAGACCTTTCTGTTTGAGAGCTGCGTCCATGCGCGGGAACACGCGGCGCGCGTTGCCTTCGAACACCTTGTAGCGCTGCTCTTCGCTCAGGTTCGGGGTGGCGGCGACATAGCGCTTGGTGTCGTCGTAGTAGTGACCGGTCTCGGGGTCGATGCCGCGCACGGCGCCGATCATCTCGGAGGCGAACAGGATGTTGTCGACCGGAATCACCTTGGTCAGCAGGTCGATGCCCGGCTGGTGGTAGACGCAGGTATCGAAGAAGATGTTGTTGAGCAGGTGATCCTGCAGCAGCGGCTTCTTCATCTCCTGGGCCAGACCGCGGAAACGGCCCCAGTGGTAGGGCACTGCGCCGCCGCCATGCGGGATCAGGAACTTCAGCGTCGGGAAATCCTTGAACAGGTCACCCTGCAGGCATTGCATGAAGGCGGTGGTGTCGGCGTTCAGATAATGCGCGCCGGTGGTGTGGAAACAGCTGTTGCAGCTGGTGCTGACGTGGATCATCGCCGGCAGGTCGTACTCGACCATCTTCTCGTAGATCGGGTACCAGTGGCGGTCGGTCAGCGGCGGGCTGGTCCAGTGACCGCCCGACGGGTCCGGGTTCAGGTTCAGGCCGACGAAGCCGTATTCCTTGACGCATTTCTCGAGTTCGGCGATGCAGGTCTTGGGATCGACGCCCGGGCTCTGCGGCAGCATGGCCGCGCCGATGAAGTTGTCCGGGAACAGTTCGCTGACGCGGAAGCACAGTTCGTTGCAGATCGCGGCCCAGGTCGAGCTGGTCTCGAAGTCACCGATGTGGTGCGCCATGAAGCTCGCGCGCGGGCTGAACACGGTCAGGTCGGAGCCACGCTCCTTCATGAGCTTGAGCTGGTTGGTCTCGATCGACTCGCGCAGCTCGTCGTCGCTGATCTTCAGGCTCTTGGGATCGGGCTGCTTGCTCGGGTCCTTCAGCGCGGCGATCTGCAGGTCACGCCAGGCGCCCAGCGCGGCCGGCGCCGTGGTGTAGTGACCGTGTACGTCGATGATCAGCGGCTTCTTGCTCATGGGGTTGAACTCCTCTTTCGGGGTGGATGTTGGCTGGCGAAATTGTGCGCGCGCACTGCCTGAGTCACAAGCCGCTGGCACGCTAGCTGCTAGCAAATTTTTGCATACCTTGGACAACGATATATAAAATCCTCAGATGGATCTCAAGCAACTCGAATACTTCGTGCGGGTCGCAGAACTCGGCAGCTTCACCCGGGCCGCGCACACCTTGAACATCGCCCAGCCCGCGCTGAGCCGGCAGGTGCGCCTGCTCGAAGTCGAGCTGCGGCAGAACCTGCTGCTGCGCAACGGCCGCGGCGCCACGCCGACCGAAGCCGGTCAGCTGCTGCTCGACCACGCGCGCGGCATCCTGCACCAGGTCGAGCGCGCGCGCGAGGACCTCGGGCGGGTGCGCGGCGCGCTGGCCGGCCATGTCGCGATCGGCCTGCCGCCGACGCTGGCTCGCTTGCTCGCGGTGCCGCTGACACGCGCCTTCCGGCTCGAGCTGCCGGAGGCCAGGCTCTCGATCCGCGAGGGGCTGTCGACCAGCATGCAGGAAAGCCTGATCCAGGGCCGACTCGACCTGGCCCTGCTCTACGATGCCGCGCCGCTGCCCGAGCTCGAGATCCTGCCGCTGTTCGAGGAGGAACTGCTGCTGGTGCAGGCCCGGCCGGCCGGCCTGCTGGAAGACCCGCCGCCGCCGCCGATCACGCTGCGCGAGCTGGCCGAGCTGCCGCTGGTGATCCCGAGCCGGCCCAACGCGATCCGCATGCATGTCGAACGCGAGTTGGCCGGCCTGGGCCTGCGGCCGACGATCACGCTCGAGATCGACGGCGTGCCGGCCATCCTCGATCTGGTGGCCGAAGGCATGGGCTATGCCCTGCTGCCGCGCAATGCGGTCTCGAACACGATACGGCCCTCGGCCTACCAGATGCGTGCCATCAGCGATCCGCCGCTGCGGCCGCGGGTCGCGCTGGCCTGCAGCGCGCAACGCCCGGCCACGCTGACCCAGCAGGCCGCCGCCCGGCTGCTGCGCGAGCTGTGCGCCCGGGTGCTAGGCCAGCCAGCCCAGCTGCCTGAGCCACCAAAGCAGGCCGCTGAGCGTGAAAAAGGAAGCCGCCGTAGTAGCCAGTAGCGCGGCGGCGCTGATGCCCTCGTGGCCGTGGCGCTGCGACAGGATGGTGTAGATGCCCATGATCGGCATGGCGCTGGTCAGCAGCACGGCGGTGCGCAGCTGCGGATCGGCCACCGGCACCCCCCAGGTCAGCACCGCCAGCATGATCAGCGGATGCAGCACCAGCTTGCCCAGCGTGATCTGCAACACCGGCAAGCCCATGCCGCGCAGCGACTGACCGGCCAGACTGCCGCCGATCACGAACAGCGACAGCGCGCCGCTGGCCTGGGCGAACAGGTTGACGGTGCGCCCGATCAGCGGCGGCGGCGTCCAGCCCGCCAGCGAGGCCAGCAAGCCGGCGACGATCGCGATGATCATCGGATTGCGCGCCAGACCCTTGAGCGTCCTGAGCACGACGCGCCAGGCCTGGCCCTTGTCGCCCTCAAGGTCGGCAAAGGCCAGCAGCAGCGGGATCAGCAGCAGGTTCTCGACCATCATGTTGAGCGCCAGCCCGACGCCAGCGACCGACGAACCCAGCGTCAACAGCGCGACCGGATAGCCGACAAAGCCGCTGTTGGGGCAGGCCATTCCCATCGCGAACATGCTCGCGTAACTGAAGGAGCGACGCGCTAACCAGCGGTTGGCCAGCAGGCCCAGCCCGATGACCAGCACACCGGCCAGCGCATAGGCCGCCATGTAGGACGGATTGAGGATCTCGCCCAGGCTGCGTGAGGCCAGCGAGTTGAACAGCAGCGCCGGCAGCGCCAGGTTGATCACGAACTTGCCGAACAGGCGCATGTCCGCCTTGGCGAACAGGCCCAGCCGGGTGCAGGCGTAACCGATCAGCACGGCCAGATAGATCGGCCCGGTGATGGACAGGATGGAAAGCATGGCGCTGATGCTAACCCAGCGCAGGCCCCGCCCAGCCAGCCCGGGGCCGGGCCAGCTCTGGCGCGCGCGGATCGCTCCGGCGGCGGCAAGCGGGGCGGCCAACTGACATCGGCTGTTGCGGCAATTAGGGTAAACCTAGGGTTAACGATAGTTGATGACGCAACCAAGCGCGCATAAAGTTGCGTTCGCAACGGATTTACCCCCGATCGTTCCACTTGCCGGAGTTTTCATGAAGAACATCTACCCTCCCCTCGCGTCCCTGTCGGTCGCCATCGCACTGGCATTCGGTGCTTCTGCTGCGCAGGCACAGCAGGTCACGATCAAGTTCTCGCATTTCCTGGCGTCGAACTCCAACTTCCACAAGGGCGTCGCCGAACCGTGGTGTGCCGCGATCGAGAAGGACTCGGGCGGCAAGATGAAGTGCCAGCTCTATCCGGCACTGCAGCTCGGCGGCACCCCGCCGCAGCTGGCCGACCAGGTCAAGAACGGCGTCGCCGACGTGGTCTGGACCTCGCCGAGCTACTCGACCGGCCGCTTCCCGCGCACCGAGGCGCTCGAGCTGCCGTTCTCGCTGCCCCCGGGCGGCGTGACCGGTGCCCGCGCGATGTGGGACTACACCCAGAAGCACGGCCTGGAAGACTACAAGGACTTCAAGCTGCTGGCCATCTTCAGCGGCACCAACGTCGTCATCAGCACCGCCAGCAAGCCGGTCATGTCGGCCGATGACCTCAAGGGCCTGAAGCTGCGCAGCCCGTCGCGCTTCACCTCGCTGTTCCTGAGCTCGCTCGGCGGCACCCCGGTCAACATGCCGGTCGCAGCCGTGACCGAAGGCATCTCCAAGGGCGTGATCGACGGCGCGATGGCCCCGTGGGAGATCCTGCCGGCGGTCAAGATCGACGAGGTCACCAAGTACCACATCGAAGGACCGGCCAACCTGGCGGGCTTCTCGCAGACGCCGTTCACCGTGCTGATGAACAAGCGCAAGTACGAGAGCCTGACACCCGAGCTCAAGGCCGTGATCGACAAGAACAGCGGTCTGGCGCTGTCCGAGCTGGCCGGCAAGGTCTGGGACAAGGGCAACGACGAGGCGCGCAAGAAGCTGGCCGCCCAGGGTAACAAGGTGCTGGTGATCAAGGATGCCGAGTACAAGGCGATGGTCAAGGCCTCGGCCGGCGTCGAAACCGACTGGATCAAGCAGGCGACGGCCAAGAACCTCGACGGCGCCAAGCTGGCGGCTGAAGTCCACAGCATCGGCAACAAGTACCTCGGCAAGTGAGGCTGGCGCGGGGCCCTGGCCCCGCGTGATTGCCGGCCCGACCTGCAACCTGGGGTCGGGCCCTTTTCTTGTGGCGCGACAGGATGTCGCGCTGCTTTCAAAATCCTTATCGGTTCACTCCCATGGCAGAACTCATTCCTGACGACCTGGACGCGCCAGCGCCCAGGCGCACCGGCCTGGCCGGCCTGCTCGACACCGTGATCACCTGGTGGGCACTCGCCGGCGGCATGGTCTTCGTCGCCCTCGTCATCATGTCCATCGTCTCCATCGTCGGGCGCA
>Ga0156629_154_pt1 | contig 101954 bp, 75 predicted proteins | sample RifOxyC3_FD_110703 | JGI IMG/M metagenome (GOLD analysis project Ga0156629, IMG submission 110703) | Burkholderiales bacterium RIFOXYC12_FULL_65_23 | reverse complement strand
AGATCCACGGCGGCATGGGCTTCATCGAGGAAACCGGTGCGGCCCAGCATTACCGCGACGCGCGCATCCTGACGATCTACGAGGGCACGACTGCGATCCAGGCCAATGACCTGGTCGGGCGCAAGACCGTGCGCGACGGCGGCGCGGTGGCCAAGGCACTGTGCGCACGCCTCGCGGCGACCGAGCAGGAGCTGCTGGCCTCGGGACAGGAAGATGGCCGGGTGATGGCGGCGGCGCTGCAGCAGGGCCGACTGGCGCTCGAAGCCACGGTCGACTACCTGGTGGCGAATGCCAAGACCCAGGTCAAGCCGGTCTACGCTGGCGCGGTCAACTACCTGCGGCTGGCCGGCCTGGTGCTGGGCGGCTGGCAGCTGGCGCGTGCGCTGCTGGTGGCGCTTGAGCGGCGCGAGCAGGACCCGGAATTCTTCGGCGCCAAGCAGGTGACGGCGCGCTTCTACGCCGAGGCGCTGCTGCCCCAGGCCCAGGCGCTGGCGGCGTCGGTGCAGACCAGCGGTGCCACGATCAATCGCATGGCGGTCGAGATGTTCTGACCACTCCCCGCCACAGGCACCCGAGAGCTGAACTTTCGGGTGCTTGGCCGCTGCCAGTCACGGCAGCCATGGACAAAAAAATGCCCTTGAAGCCAAGGGCATTTTTGCATTCATCGCCTGGCAATGCTGCGCATTGCCATATCTCAGATCATTCCCACTCGATCGTCGCCGGCGGCTTGGAGCTCACGTCGTAGGTGACGCGGTTGATGCCGCGCACTTCGTTGATGATCCGGCCCGAGACCCGCTTGAGCAGGCTGTAGGGCAGCTCGGCCCAGTCGGCGGTCATGAAGTCGCTGGTGCAGACCGCGCGCAGCGCCACGACATAGTCGTAGGTGCGGCCGTCGCCCATCACGCCGACGCTCTTGACCGGCAGGAAGACGGTGAAGGCCTGGCTGGTCAGGTCGTACCAGCTCTTGCCGCTGATGGGATCGATGGTCGAGCGCAATTCCTCGATGAAGATCGCATCGGCGCGCTGCAGCAGCTTGGCGTACTCGGGCTTGACCTCGCCCAGGATGCGCACGCCCAGGCCCGGACCCGGGAAGGGGTGGCGATAGACCATGTCGTGCGGCAAGCCAAGCGCGACGCCGAGCTCACGCACCTCGTCCTTGAACAGGTCGCGCAGCGGCTCGAGCAGCTTGAGACCCAGCTGCTCGGGCAGGCCGCCAACGTTGTGGTGGCTCTTGATCGTGACGGCCTTCTTGCTCTTGGCACCACCCGACTCGATCACGTCGGGGTAGATCGTGCCCTGGGCCAGGAAAGTGGCGCCCTTGACGCCATTGCCGGCGGCTTTGAGCTTGGCGGCCTCGGCCTTGAAGACGTCGACGAACAGGCCGCCGATGATCTTGCGCTTCTTCTCCGGGTCGGTAACACCGGCCAGCTGGCCGAGGAACAGCTCGCTGGCGTCGACGCGAATGACCTTGGCGTTGAGCTTGCCCTCGAACATCTCCATCACCATGTCGCCTTCGTTCAGGCGCAGCAGGCCGTGATCGACGAAGACGCAGGTCAGCTGGTCGCCGATGGCGCGGTGGATCAGCGCAGCCGCGACCGACGAATCGACGCCGCCCGACAGGCCGAGGATGACTTCCTCGTCGCCGACCTGCTCACGGATCTTCTGCACCGCTTCGGCGACATGGTCGCGCATGACCCAGTCCGGGTTGGTGGCGCAGATGTCGAGCACGAAGCGCTCGAGCATCGCCCTGCCCTGCACCGTGTGCGTGACTTCAGGGTGGAACTGCAGCGCATAGAAGCCGCGCACCTCGTCGGCCATGCCGGCGATCGGGCAGCTCGGGGTGCTGGCCATGAGCTTGAAGCCGGGCGGCAGCTCGGTGACCTTGTCGCCGTGGCTCATCCAGACCTTGAGCATGCCGTGACCTTCCGGAGTGTGGAAGTCGGCAATGTCCTTCAACAGCGCGGTGTGGCCGTGGGCGCGCACCTCGGCATAGCCGAACTCGCGCTGGTGGCCGCTCTCGACCTTGCCGCCGAGCTGCTGCGCCATGGTCTGCATGCCGTAGCAGATGCCCAGCACCGGCACGCCGAGCTCGAACACGGCCGCCGGCGCGGCATCGGTCGACTCCTCGTAGACGCTGGCATGGCTGCCCGACAGGATCACGCCCTTGAGCTGGCCGTCGGCGGCGTATTCGCGCACCCACTCGTCAGTCACGTCGCAGGGGTGGACTTCGCAGTAGACATGGGCCTCGCGCACGCGGCGCGCGATCAACTGCGTGACCTGGGAGCCGAAGTCGAGAATAAGGATCTTCTGGTGTTGCATGGCGTGTAAGGATGGAGCGCTGCAAGAAAAGCGAAAAGGCCGTCCAGACTGGACGGCCCCCTGGGGCCTGTTCAGTCGACCCGGTCAGTCAGCGCGATAGTTCGGCGCTTCCTTGGTGATCTGCACGTCGTGCACATGGCTTTCGCGGATGCCGGCGGAGGTGATCTCGACGAACTCGGCCTTGTCGTGCATCTCGGCGATGGTGGCGCAACCGCAGTAACCCATCGAGGCACGGATGCCGCCGGCCATCTGGAAGATGATCGACACCACCGAACCCTTGTAGGGCACGCGGCCTTCGATGCCTTCGGGCACCAGCTTGTCAGCGTTCGGGTTGCCGGTGCTCGACTCCTGGAAGTAGCGGTCGGCGCTGCCCTGCTGCATGGCACCGATCGAGCCCATGCCGCGGTAGCTCTTGTAGCTGCGGCCCTGGAACAGCACGATCTCGCCCGGCGCCTCTTCGGTGCCGGCGAACATGCCGCCCATCATGACGGTGTTGGCGCCGGCTGCCAGTGCCTTGGCGATGTCGCCCGAATAGCGGATGCCGCCGTCACCGATCAGCGGCACGCCGGTGCCCTTGAGCGCGGTCGCGACGCTGTCGATCGCCATGATCTGCGGCACGCCGACGCCAGCGACGATGCGGGTGGTGCAGATCGAGCCCGGGCCGATGCCGACCTTGACGCCATCGGCGCCGGCTTCGACCAGCGCCAGGGCGGCAGCACCAGTGGCGATGTTGCCACCGATCACCTGCACCTGCGGGTAGTTCTGCTTGACCCAGCGCACGCGATCGAGCACGCCCTTGCTGTGACCATGCGCGGTGTCGACCACGATCGCGTCCACGCCGGCCTTGACCAGCAACTCGACGCGCTCTTCGGTACCGGCACCGACACCGACGGCAGCGCCGACGATCAGGCGACCCGCCGCATCGCGTGCCGCGTTCGGGAAGTTGAGCTGCTTGGTGATGTCCTTGACCGTGATCAGGCCCTTGAGCTCGAAGCTGTCATTGACCACCAGCAGGCGCTCAAGCTTGTGCTTGTTCAGCAGGGCCTTGGCCGCCTCGGGCGTGGTGCCATCGGGCACCGTGATCAGACGCTCCTGGGGCGTCATGATCTCGCGCACCGGCAGGTCGTAGCGGGTCTCGAAGCGCAGGTCGCGCCCCGTGACGATGCCGACCACCTTGCCGCCGTCAACCACCGGGAAGCCGGAGACGCCGAGTTCTTCCGACAGCTGCATCACCTGGTAGATGGTGGTGTCAGGGGTGATGACGACCGGGTCGCGCAGCAGGCCCGACTCGTAGCGCTTGACCTTGGCGACCTGGGCCGCCTGCTCCTGCGCGGTCAGGTTCTTGTGCACGATGCCGATGCCGCCCTCCTGCGCAATGGCAATGGCCAGGCGCGCTTCGGTGACGGTGTCCATGGCGGCGGACACGAGCGGCAGGTTCAGGGTGATGTCGCGCGTGAATTGAGTCGCGAGCGAAGTGTCCTTGGGCAGGACCTGGGAGTAGGCCGGCACCAACAACACGTCGTCGAAGGTGAGGGCTTTACCGAGTAGGCGCATGTGTAAGGCTCCAAAAGCGCTATTGTACTGGCGCTTGAATGTACCATCCGGACATGGCTAAGCCGAGGAGGACGGGATGGGGAAATTTTTTTCGCTTCTGTGGGCAAATAAACGCGCTGCCTTGCTGCGACGACAAGCCGGCTGGCTGGTGCTTGGCAGCTGCTGCTGGCTCGGTGCGATCTCGCTGGCACAGGCCAATGGCGGCCGCTGGCAATGGCAAGACAGCCAGGGGCGCCAGGTCTTCAGCGACCTGCCGCCGCCAGCTTCAGTGCCCGAGCCGCGCATCCTGCAGCGGCCCGGACCGGATCTGCCGGCCCCCAGCCTGCCATCACCCAGCAGCAGCCCGCCCGCCAGCGCAGGCAGCGACCAGCCGCAGGGCAAGGCGCCGGAGCCGCTCTATCAGCGCAACGCCGCCGCGCTGCGCGAGAATTGCCGCCGCGCCAGAGCCACGCTCGCGACGCTGGCCTCCAGCCTGCGGCTCTACAGCCTGAACGACAAGGGCGAGCAGGTGCTGATGGACGACGCGATGCGGGCGCAGGAAACCCTGCGTGCCCAGCAAGCCGAGCGCGACAATTGCGAGCCCAAGGACGGCGCGCGTTGACCGCGCCCGCTCAGTAACCCCACTTGGCGCCAGGACGGCGCTGCGCGAACAGTCCAGCCGTCTTGGCGCCCTGGGAGCGGAAACGCTCGCGCCGGGCCACCTTGGGGTCGACACGCAAGCAGCGCCAGAACTCGACCCGGTCAGCGTCGCGCAGCACGGTTTCGCGCGCGGCCTTGCGGCCCCAGATGCCACAGCAGATGGCGGCGTCCGAGCCCAGCTCGGGGTGCTGGGTTAGCCAGCCGCTGCGCTGCAAGGCGTCGGCCAGGGTGCTGCCTTGCGGCAGTTCGAGCTCGCACTCGAGCAGCTCGCGCGCAGCCGGCGCGTAGACCAGGGTGATCTTCATGCCGTCAGCCGGCGCCATAGACCTGGTCGGCCCGCTTGACGAAGGCATCGACCAGGCTGCCCGCGATCTTGTCGAACACCGGCCCGACCAGCGACTCGAGCGTGCGGCTCGAGAAGGCATAGTTGAGGGTGAACAGGATCTTGCAGGCGTTCTGCTCCGGGCCACCGAGGGGGATGAACTCCCAGGTGCCCTCGAGGTGAGAAAACGGCCCGTCGACCAGCTCGAGCTTGATGCTGCGGCCCTCGACCTGGGTGTTGCGAGTCGTGAAGGTTTTCTTCAAGCCGCTGATGGACATGCCGACCCGGGCGACCACGACCGAGCCCTGCTGTTCAAGCAGGGCCCCTTCGTTGCACCAGGGCAGGAACTCGGGATAACGGGGAACATCGGCCACCAGCACGAACATTTCGGACGCGCTGTGCCAGAGTAAAACAGATTTGTGAATGCTTTTCATACAATCGTCGGTCGCCCCGGGATTGTATTGGTCCGGGGCCTCCCCATTTGATCAGCATGGCCACCAACAAGAAATCCACCGCCGCGCGCGACACGCGCATCGCCGACAACAAGAAGGCGCTCTACAACTACCACATCGAGGAGCGTTACGAATGCGGCATGGTGCTCGAGGGCTGGGAGGTCAAGGCCCTGCGCGAGGGCAAGGTCCAGCTGACCGACGGCTATGTACTGGTGCGCGAGGGCGAGCTGTTCCTGATCGGTTGCCAGGTCAACCCGCTGCGCGGGGTCTCGCCCTTCGTGAGCGCCGACAGCGCGCGCATCAAGAAGCTGCTGCTGCACCGCGAGGAGATCAAGCGCCTGGTCGGCAAGGTCGAGCAAAAAGGCTACACCCTGGTGCCGCTGAATCTGCACTGGAAGAACGGCCGGGTCAAGTGCGAGATCGCGCTGGCCAAGGGCAAGGCCGAGCACGACAAGCGCGACACCATCAAGGAACGCGAAGGCAAGCGCGAGGTCGAGCGCGCGCTCAAGAGCCGCAGCCGCTGAAAAACCGGAGTAGCCTCTGCCGACCCGAGCGGTCAGGCAGCCGGCTCGTGGGCCAGCCTGTCGCCGACAGCGCAAGCGCGGACTCGGGCGCGATGGGCCAGCCATTCGTTGCCCAGCAGCGCCGCCAGCACCAACGCCCCACCCTGCAGCGTGCTGGGCGGTGGCGTCTCGCCAGCGCCCAGCCACGCCAGCCAGATGCCGAACAGCACCTCGAGCAAGGCCAGCAGCGACATCTCGGGTGCGCTGAGCGAACGCGCGCAGATCACCGACAACAGGCAGGGAATGGCCAACTGCCCCAGACCCAGGGCGGCCAGCCAGGCCAGATCCGGCGCGCCGGCCTGCAGCGGCCAGGCCAGCGGCAGGGTCAGCAGCGCTGACAGAGCGGCACCCACCAGCACGGCCGGCGCCAGGTCGAGCTGATGCCCGGGCGCCTGATTGCGTTGCACCAGGGTCCAGTTGATGGCGCCCGCCAGCGGCACGGCCGCAGCGACCAGGATGCCGCTCCAGCCGCCACCGGCGTCGATCTGCCCGCCATAGATCCAGCCAATGCCGCAGCCGGCCAGCACAATGGCGGCCCCGGTGCGCACCGGCAAGCGATGCCCCAGCCAGAGCCAGGCCACCAGCGCCGTCAGCAGCGGGCCGAGCGCCATCGTGATCAGCACATTGGCCACGGTCGTCAGCGTCATGGCCAGCATGAAGCAGGTGAACATCGCGGCCCAGCAGGCGCCCGACAGCCAGAGCATGGCACCAGCAGCACGCATGCGGCGCCACAGACCAGGTCCCTGCCACAGCGGCAGCAAGACCAAAAGCGCAGCCGCCGTGAAGGCGCTGCGCCAGAAGGTCAGCTCGAAGCTGCGGGTTGAATCGAGCTGGCGTGTCACCACGCCAGCCGTGCTCCATAGGAGCGTGACCAGCACCATCAGTCCGACGGCCTGACCATGGCCCAGCTTACGAGGTTTCATCGCGAACCGGGCCAGGAATGGCTCAACCGCGGCTGGCGCGCTTGCGGTCGTTTTCCTTCAGGTAGCGCTTGCGCAGGCGCACCGACTTCGGCGTGATCTCGACCAGCTCGTCGTCCTCGATGAACTCGACACCGTATTCCAGCGTCAGGTCGATCGGGGGCGTGATCTTGACGGCATCTTCCTTGCCCGAGACACGGAAGTTGGTCAGCTGCTTGGTGCGGGTCGCGTTGACGATCAGGTCGTTGTCGCGGCTGTGGATGCCGACGATCATGCCTTCGTAGACCGGATCGTTGGCCTTGACGAACATGCGGCCGCGGTCGTCGAGCTTGCCCAGCGCGTAGGTGAAGATCTCGCCGTCATCCATCGAGATCAGCACGCCGTTCTTGCGGCTGGCGATGTCGCCCTTGTGCGGCTCGTAGCTGTCGAAGATGTTCGAGATCAGGCCGGAACCACGGGTCAGGTTGAGGAACTCGTTGGTGAAGCCGATCAGGCCACGCGCCGGGATGCGGTACTCGAGGCGCACGCGGCCACGGCCGTCCGGCTCCATGTTGACCAGCTCGCCCTTGCGCTCGCCCAGCGCCTGCATCACGCCACCCTGGTGGGTTTCCTCGATGTCGGCGGTCACGAGTTCGATCGGCTCGCACTTGACGCCGTCGATGTCGCGGAACACCACGCGCGGCTTGGAGACAGCCAGCTCGTAGCCTTCGCGGCGCATGTTTTCCAGCAGGATGGTCAGGTGCAGTTCACCACGGCCCATCACTTCGAAGATGCCGTCTTCGTCGGTCTCGCTGACACGCAGCGCGACGTTGTGCTGGAGTTCCTTTTGCAGGCGGTCCCAGATCTGGCGGCTGGTGACGAACTTGCCTTCGCGACCGGCCAGCGGGCTGGTGTTGACGCAGAAGTTCATGGTCAGGGTCGGCTCGTCGACCTTGAGCATCGGCAGCGGAGCCGGGGTGACCGGATCGGTGATGGTGACGCCGATGCCGATGTCGCCCAGGCCGTTGACCAGCACGATGTGGCCCGGACCGGCTTCGGTCACCTGGACACGGTCCAGACCCTGGAAGGTCAGCACCTGGTTGACGCGACCCTTGACGGACTTGCCGTCCGGGCCTTCCATGACCACCACGTCCATGCCCGGCTTGATGGTGCCCTGGCTGATGCGGCCGACGCCGATGCGACCGACGAAGGTCGAGAAGTCCAGCGCCGAGACCTGCAGCTGCAGCGGTGCAGCCGGGTCGCCCTTCTGGGCCGGCACATGCTTCAGGATGGTGTTGAACAGGGCCGACATGTCGGGGCCCCACTGCTCGCCCGGGGTACCCTCTTCCAGCGAGGTCCAGCCGTTGATGCCCGAAGCGTAGACGACGGGGAAGTCGAGCTGCTCGTCGGTCGCGCCGAGCTTGTCGAACAGGTCGAAAGCGGCGTTGACGACCTTGTCGGGGTTGGCGCCCGGCTTGTCGACCTTGTTGACGACCAGGATCGGACGCAGGCCCAGGGCCAGTGCCTTCTTGGTCACGAAGCGGGTCTGCGGCATCGGGCCTTCCTGGGCATCGATCAGCAGCACCACGCCGTCGACCATCGACAGCGCGCGCTCGACTTCACCACCGAAGTCCGCGTGGCCGGGGGTGTCGACGATGTTGATGTGGGTGCCTTCCCAGCTGACCGCGCAGTTCTTGGCCAGGATGGTGATGCCGCGCTCGCGTTCGATGGCGTTGTTGTCCATCACGGTGTCGACGACTTTTTCGTGCTCGGCGAAGGTACCGGACTGACGCAGCAGCTGGTCAACCATGGTGGTCTTGCCGTGGTCAACGTGGGCGATGATGGCGATGTTACGAATCGGGGTACTCATGAGTGGCTCTCAAGGATATGTTGAATTTCGATAGGGCTCAACAGACGCCCCGGGATCAGTTCGCCGGCCTCGACCTGGGCAGTGCCCAGCAAGGCGGCAGGATGGTCGGCATAGACGGCGACCTGCGCACAATCGGCCCAGGGGCCGCGCCGGCGCATGCCGCTGAGGAATCGGCCGGAATTGTGCTCGTCGAGCGTGACACGCTCATGGCGGGCCAGCAGGGTCTCGACCGGCAACAGAACGCCCAGGCGCTCGCTGTCGGGCAAGGCCTCGATAGCTTCGATGGAAATGCAGTGCGAAAGTTCAAATTCGCCGGTGCGGGTACGGCGCAGGGCCGACAGGTGGGCACCGCAGCCCAGCGCCTGGCCGATGTCCTCGGCCAGCGTGCGGACGTAAGTGCCCTTGCTGCACAGCACCTGCAGCTCGAGCTCGACCGTTGCGGGATCGGACTCGGGCAACAGGCGCAGCGACAGCTCGCGGATCGTGACCGAGCGCGGAGCGCGCTCGACCTCGATGCCGGCGCGGGCGTACTCGTAGAGCGCCTTGCCGTCTTTTTTCAGCGCGCTGTACATCGGCGGCAGCTGGCTGATCGGACCGGTGAACCGGGTCGCAATCGCTTGCAGCAGCTCGGGCGTCAGTGCCGCCCGGTCGACGGCAACGCTCGAAGTCAGATCGCCCTCGAGGTCGCCGGTGCTGGTCGTGGCGCCCAGGCGCAGCACGGCTGTATAGCCCTTGTCGGCATCGAGATGCAGCTGGCTGAACTTGGTCGCGGCGCCAAAGCACAGCGGCAACACGCCAGTGGCGAGTGGGTCGAGAGTGCCGGTGTGTCCCGCCTTCTCGGCCCGCAGCAACCACTTGACCTTCTGCAAGGCCTGGTTGCTGGAGAGACCGATCGGCTTGTCGAGCAGCACCACCCCATGCACGGGGCGACGCTGCACCCGTGCGCGAGGTGCTGCGGTCATCTCAACTCTCGTCCTGGGAACGCGACGCGACCGCCTTGGCAATCAAGGCGCTCATGTCGGCCGCACGCTCGGAGGTGCGGTCGAAGTGGAAGTGCAGCGTCGGCACGGTGTGAATGTGCAGGCGCTTGAACAGGCCGTTGCGCAGGAAACCGGAGGCCTGGTTCAAGGCCGCCTCGGTATCTTGCGGGTTGCCTGTCAGCAGGCTGAACCAGATCTTGGCATGAGCATAGTCAGGCGTGACTTCCACGGCCTGCAGGGTGATCATGCCCAGACGAGGGTCCTTGAGCTCGCGGATCAGCTCGGTCAGATCACGCTGGATCTGATCGGCGACCTTGAAGCTGCGGTTGGAGGGCGATTTCTTGGCCGGCATCGTTCAAGCTCAGAGAGTACGAGCGATTTCCTTGATCTCGAAGACCTCGAGGATGTCGCCTTCCTTGATGTCGTTGTAGTTCTTGAGCTTGACGCCGCACTCGAAGCCTTCCTTGACTTCCTTGACGTCGTCCTTCATGCGCTTCAAGGACTCGAGCTCGCCGGTGTAGACCACCACGTTCTCGCGCAGCAGGCGGAAATGCGCGTTGCGAGTGATGTGACCGTGGGTGACCATACAGCCGGCGATGGTGCCGATCTTGGTCGCGACGATCACGTTGCGGATCTCGGCGGTACCGATGATCTCTTCGCGCTTCTCCGGAGCCAGCATGCCCGACATCGCGGCCTTCAACTCATCGACGGCGTCATAGATGATGTTGTAGTAATGGATCTGGACATCGTTGCCTTCGGCCAGCTTGCGCGCACCGACTTCGGCCCGCACGTTGAAGCCGATCACGATCGCCTTGGAAGCGATCGCCAGGTTGATGTCCGACTCGCTGATGCCACCCACGCCGGCGTAGACCAGCTGGACGCGGATCTCTTCGGTCGAGAGCTTGAGCAGCGAGGCGGCCAGCGCTTCCTGCGAACCCTGGACATCGGACTTGATGATGATCGGCAGGGTCTGGACTTCGCCACCCGACATGTCGGAGAAGATGTTCTCCATCTTCGCAGCCTGCTGGCGCGCCAGCTTGGTGTTGCGGAACTTGCCGGCGCGGTAGGTCGCGATCTCACGGGCACGGCGCTCGTCGAGCATGACCATGAAGTCGTCACCAGCCTGCGGCACTTCGGCCAGGCCCTGGATCTCGACCGGGATCGACGGGCCGGCTTCCTTGGTCGGCTTGCCGTTCTCGTCGAGCATGGCGCGCACGCGGCCCGAAGTCTGGCCTGCCAGCACCACGTCACCGACCTTGAGCGTGCCGGACTGCACCAGCACGGTCGCCACGGCGCCCTTGCCCTTGTCGAGGCGGGCTTCGATCACCAGACCCTTGGCGTTGGCTTGCACCGGCGCCTTGAGTTCCAGGATTTCCGCTTGCAGCAGGACCTGCTCGAGCAGCGCGTCGATGCCCTCGCCGGTCTTGGCCGACACGCCCACGAAAGGCACGTCGCCGCCGAATTCTTCCGGCACCACTTCTTCGCCGACCAGCTCCGAGCGCACGCGCTCGAGGTTGATGCCGGGCTTGTCGATCTTGGTCAGCGCCACGACCATCGGCACACCAGCCGCCTTCGCGTGCTTGATGGCTTCCTTGGTCTGGGGCATGACGCCGTCATCGGCGGCACAGACCAGAATCACGATGTCGGTCGCCTGGGCACCGCGGGCACGCATGGCCGTGAAGGCCTCGTGACCCGGGGTGTCGAGGAAGGAGACCATGCCGCGCGGGGTTTCCACGTGGTAGGCACCGATATGCTGCGTGATGCCGCCGGCTTCGCCGGACGCCACCTTGGTGCGGCGGATGTAGTCGAGCAGCGAGGTCTTGCCGTGGTCGACGTGACCCATGACGGTCACGACCGGAGCGCGCGGCAGCAGTTCGGCGGTGACGGCCACGTCCTCGTCGGTGAAGGCTTCCGGATCATCCAGTGCGGCGACCACGGCCTTGTGGCCGAGCTCTTCCACCAGGATCATCGCGGTGTCCTGGTCCAGCGGCTGGTTGATGGTGGCCATCTGGCCCAGCTTCATCAGCTGCTTGATGACCTCGGACGACTTCAGGCTCATCTTGTGGGCCAGTTCCGCGACCGTGATGGTCTCGGGCACATGGACCTCGATCACCTTGACGTCTGCGGCCGGAGCAAAGGAAGAAGCGCCCTGGTTGCGGTCATCACGACCACCACGGCGACCGCCACCCTTGTTGCCCGCGCGCCAGTTGCTGCCACCCGGGCGGCCAGCGCCGGTGTCGCCACGGGTCTTGATTTCCTTCTTCTTGTTCGCGTCGTCCTTCCAGGTGGAAGACAGGTTCTCGGACTTGACTTCCTTCTTGCCTGCGCCAGCGGCGGGAGCGGCAGCCGGAGCCTGGCCGGGCTTGGCAGCACCGGCAGCCGGCTTGCTCAGCGTGCCCTTGGCGACGGCCGGCGCAGCGGCGGGCTTGGGCTCCTCGGGCTTCTTGGCGACCAGCACCTTCTTGGGCGCGGACATCATGGCGCGGATGGCCTCGGCCTCGGCCAGCGCCTTGCGGCGGCGGTCTTCGAGGTCCTTGGCGCGGTCGGCCTCGGCCTTCTTGGCCTCGTCCTGCTTGGCCTTGATCTCGGCCTCGGCCTTGGCCTTGGCAGCGGCGATCTGGGCGGCGTGCTCGGCGCGCTCGGCCGTCAGCTTGGCCTGGGCCTCCTGCTCGGCCGCGGTGCGGGCAGCGACTTGCTGCAGGTACTCGGCTTCGCGACGGGCGGCGGCTTCCTCGGCTTCGCGCTTGCGGGCCTGGGCATCCTCGGACTCGCGCTGGACGGCGGCCTGTTCCTCGGCCTGGGCGCGTTGCTGGCGCTGCTGGGCCAGCTCGGCTTCCTGGCGCTCGATCGACTCGGCCTGTCGGCGCGCTTCTTCCTCGCGGCGCACCAGCTCTTCGGTCTGGGACGCGCTGCTGTCGCCCTCGGCCGGCTCGTCGTCGCGCTTGATGAAGGTGCGCTTCTTGCGCACTTCGACCTGGATGGTGCGGGCACGGCCGGTGGCGTCGGCCTGCTTGATTTCGCTGGTTGACTTGGTGGTCAAGGTGATTTTCTTGCGCTCGCCAGTGGCGGTGCCGTGGGCAGCCTTCAGGTAGCCCAACAGCTTTTGCTTGTCGGACTCGGTCAGCATGTCGTTGCCGGCACGCTTGTCGACGCCTGCGCCAGACAGCTGCTCGAGCAGCACGGAAGTGGGTTTACCGAGTTCGGCGGCGAATTCTGCGACGGTATTGCTAGACATATTAATTAATTTCTCCGTAAGGCCTCCGCGATCAGGACTGGCTCTCAGCCGAGTCACCCGAGAACCAATGTTCACGGGCCTTCATGATCAGCGCCGTGGCCTCGGCGGGCGTCTGGCCTGTAATTTCGCACAATTCGTCAGTGGCCAGATCGGCCAACTCGTCCCGGGTGTGCACACCGGCACCAGAGAGCTGAGCAATCAGCTCGACCGTCAGGCCGTCGAGGTCGCGCAGGTCTTGCGAGGCATCGTCGACGCTTTCCTCACGGGCGATTTCCATCGTCAGCAAGGCCGCCTTGGCACGGGCACGCAGTTCGTTGACGGTGTCTTCGTCGAAGGAGGCGATCTCGAGCATCTCCTGCAGCGGCACATAAGCCACTTCCTCGAGGCTGCCGAAGCCCTCCTCGATCAGGATGTCGGCCAGGTCCTGGTCGACATCGAGCTTTTCCATGAACAGCGCACGGATCGACTGGGATTCGGCGGCCTGCTTCTGGGCCGACTCGTCGGCGGTCATGATGTTGATCTTCCAGCCGGTCAGGTCGGACGCCAGGCGCACGTTCTGGCCGCCACGACCGATCGCGATCGCGAGGTTTTCCTCGTCGACCACCACGTCCATGCCGCCGCGTTCCTCGTCGACCACGATCGACTGCACGTTGGCCGGTGCCAAGGCGCCGATCACGAACTGGGCCGGGTCCTCGCTCCACAGCACGATGTCGACGCGCTCACCGGCGAGCTCATTGGTGACGCCGTTGACGCGCGAACCACGCACGCCGACGCAGGTGCCGATCGGGTCGATGCGCTTGTCGTGCGAGACGACGGCGATCTTGGCGCGCGAACCCGGGTCACGGGCGCATTTCTTGATGTCGAGCAGGCCTTGCTCGATCTCGGGCACTTCCTGGCGGAACAGCTCGATCATGAACTCGGGCGCCGAGCGCGACAGCAGGATCGGCGCGCCGCGCAGGGTCAGGTCGACTTCCATGATCATGGCGCGCACGCGGTCGCCGGAGCGGAAGTTTTCCTTCGGGATCATCTCGCTGCGCTTCAAGCGGCCTTCGACGCGGCCGCTCTCGACGATCACGTCGCCCTTGTCCAGGCGCTTGACGGTGCCGACGAAGATCTTGTCGCCGCGCGACATGAAATCGTTGAGCAGCATTTCGCGCTCGGCGTCACGGATGCGCTGCAGGATCACCTGCTTGGCGGCCATGGCGCCGATGCGGCCGATCGGCACGCTCTCGATCGACTTCTCGATGAAGTCGCCGACCTGGATGCCAGGGTTCTCGTCGGCCACGTCGGAGATCAGCTCCTCGGCCTCGGGGTTCTGCAGACCGGCTTCGTCAGGGACGACCAGCCAGCGACGGAAGGTTTCGTAGGCTCCGCTGTCGGGATCGATCGCGACACGAATATCGACCTCGCCCTTGTAGAGCTTCTTGGTGGCCGAAGCCAGCGCGGTCTCGACGGCGCCCAGCACCAAGTCGCGCTCCACATTCTTTTCGCGCGAGATCGCATCGATCAACATCAACATTTCGCGATTCATATCACTCGCCTGCCTTTCCGTACTCTGCAGCTGTATTGTTCAAATCTGTATCGGCCGCAGGAGTTGCACCTCGGCCCTTGAAGCTCACGATCGGGGCCAGACGCGCTTCGCGAATCTCTTCGAGCGTGAAGCCCAGCACCTGGACCGGCAGCGGCTTGGCCTTCTTGCTGATGCGGGCACCCGGCTTGCGCTCGGGGGCATCGCTCCAGACGATCTGCCAGCCTTCACCGCTTTCAGGGCGCTCGAGCGTGCCGCGGAATTTCTTGCGGTTGGCCGCGATCGTGGTGCCGGTCACGCCAATCGGCTCCTTGAGCGTGATGTCGACTTCCTGACCGGCAAAGCGGATGAAGTCGTTTTCGTTGCGCAGGGGGCGATCGATGCCGGGCGAACCGACTTCCAGGCGCTTGTAGTCGACGTTTTCGACTTCAAGCAGATACTGGAGCTGGCGCGTGATCTTCTCGCAATCCTCGACCGTGACGAACTGCTCGACTCCGGCCTGCGTCGGATCCCATGGCAGGTCGATGGTCACGCGCAACAAACCGCCGGCGGACCGGTCCAGATCCACCAAGTCATACCCCAAACCCGTGACGGTTTGCTCTACGGTCTGCTGCCAACTCATCAATATCTTGCCGCTTTAAAACAGTCCCAAAAAGGGACAGCCAAAAAAAAAGGGCCGGTATTACCCGCCCATCTGGTCGTGAAGCCAGTTTTTCAGCACTTTATTCTTTACAAGAACAGCACCGGAAACCGACTTCGTTAGTATATACCGAGATGCCAGCGCAAGCAAGAGACTTGCACCGGACAATCATCCAGCGGAATTCCTCTGCATCCGCCCTGGTTTTGCGCTGGACAAGGGATTTTCACGGAGGGAACGCTGGCCTGCCCGGAGGGACTCGAACCCCCGACCTGCTGCTTAGAAGGCAGCTGCTCTATCCAGTTGAGCTACGGGCAGTACGCCTGACGAAACAAAGGCCCAACATGTGGGCCTTTTGTAGGATGGTCGGAGCGGCGGGATTCGAACTCGCGACCCTCTGCTCCCAAAGCAGATGCGCTACCAGGCTGCGCTACGCTCCGACTAAGCCGCAATTGTAGCCTGTGATCCGGGGTATTTTGCCGGCGCGCGGTATTTTTCAGCGTCATGACAGTCCGCGGGCTTCCTGGGCGGGGTCTAGCCACCACCGAACGGAACCGGGACTGGCGCGCTGTCAAGCTGGTCAGGTGCCGATTTCGACACCACAGCGCAGCCAGGGAGAGCCGGGCTGGCCGCACAGTCGAAGCTGGGGCTATCGACCCAGCGGACTGGTCGGTCTGGCAACGGCCACCGTTCTGGTTCTGCTGTTACTCGGAAGACTCTGAGCGATATGATTTTCCAGTCAGCGAAAAATCCATGATTCAGCTAGTAAGAAATGAAAATACCGCATCTTTCTGTATGCGATTAGACTGGTTGCTTGAGGTGATCCGTCGGAATGCAAGTCATCGACACACGCGGCTGCAACAGCCACTTCAAACTGGAGCAATGACATGAAAACGACCCTTCGATTGACACTTGGCACGGCCGGCATCGTCGCGCTACTGGCCTTGGGCGCTTGCTCGGGCATGACGCAGCAAGAGAAGAGCACAGCCATCGGTGCCGGCGCTGGCGCCATTGGCGGCTCGATCCTGACCGGTGGCAGCACCGCGGGCACCGTGGGCGGCGCCGCGATCGGCGGCCTGATCGGTCACGAAATCAAGAAGTGAAAACTGGCGCAGTGCGCGCGCTCGCAGCGGTAGCGCTCACTGCAGCCTTGCTGCTGCAACGCGAGGGAGAATCATGAAGATGAACAGACTCATGGGCTCGGCAGTGGCCATGTCGGCCCTGGTGCTGGCACTGTCGGCTTGCCAGAAGCAGGAAGGACCGGCCGAAAAGGCCGGCAAGGAAATCGATCAGGCCAGCGAAAAGGCGGCCGAGCAGCTCAAGGAAGCGGCAGACAAGCTCGGCCAGCAGCTTGAGAAAGCGGGCGAGAAGATGCAGGATGCCAGCAAGGACAAGGACAGGTAAGCGCCGCCCTGCGCCCCCGGTTTCCATGCGGGCAAGAAGAACTTAGCATCTCAGGGAGCGAAAAGCCTTCAACCCGGCCACAGAGCCGGGTTTTTTGCGTGCCTGCTAGCCGCAAGAGCTGTCAGCGAGCAGCGGTATCACGAAGCTGGCATCCGACGCCAGCTCAGCCCAGGCCAATGACTGGCCGGGGCGCAGCAGCTGTGCGGCCAGCGGCTCGGTGCGGGCCAGCGCCTCGGCCGCGGTGGCGCGCAGCAGCACAAAGTGCAGGCGGCGACCCGCGCGGCGCAGCGTCAATTCGACCTGTGGCCAATGCTCGGGCAGACAGGGCCTGAACTGCAGCGTCCTGGCTTCGAGCTGCAAGCCCAGGATCGACTCGATCGCAGCCCGGTGCAGCCAGGCTGCAGACCCGGTGTACCAGCTCCAGCCGCCGCGCCCGACATAGGGCGGCTGGCTGTAGACATCACCGGCCAAGACATAGGGCTCGAGGCGGTAGCGCGGGCCCCAGACCGGATGAGCCGCCTTGTGGGCCGGACTCAGGTAGGTGAAGTAGTCGTAGACCTGGTCGGCCAGCTGGCCTTCTGACGGGCTTTGCCGGGCCAGCTCGGCCTGCGCCATCAAGGCCCAGACTCCGGCATGGGTGTACTGGGCCCCGTTCTCACGCACGCCGGCCGGATAAGCCTGGATATAACCGACGCTGGGGCGGCTGGCATGCGAAAAGGGAGGATCGAGCAAGCGGATCAAGCCGGCCTCGGAATCGACCAGATAAGCCTGCACCGAAGCCATGGCCTGGCGCTGCAAGTCGGGATCGGCCGCGCCCGACAGCACGCTCCAGGCCTGCGCGATCAGGTCGATGCGGCACTCGGCATTGGCCTCGGAGCCCAGCGCCCGGCCGTCATCGAAGAAGGCACGCTTGAACCAGCGACCATCCCAGGCCGCGCCGTTGAGCACCGACTGCCAGCCCTGGGCGGCGCTTTCCCAGCGCTGGGCCCGGTCCTGATCGCCGCGCGCGCGCGCCAGCGGCGCGAAATCAGCCACCAGGCGGCACAGGAACCAGCCCAGCCAGACCGACTCGCCGCGACCCTCGTGCGCAACGCGGTTCATGCCGTCGTTCCAGTCACCGCTGCCCATCAGCGGCAGGCCATGCGCGCCGACGCGCAAGCTGCGGTCCAGCGTCAGCGCGCAATGCTCGTAGACCGTGGCCTGCTGGGCGCTGACCGTCGGCACGCCATACCAGTCTTCCGCCTGCGAGGGGATGGCCGGGCCATCGAGGAAGGGCAGGTTCTGCTCGAGCAACTCCAGCTCGCCGGTGGCGCGCAGGTAATGCAGGCAGGCATGCGGCAGCCAGAGCAGATCGTCCGAGATATGGGTGCGCACCCCTGCCCCGCTCGGCGCATGCCACCAATGCTGCACATCGCCCTCGATGAACTGACGCGAGGCGCTCAGCAGGATCTGCTGACGCAGCAGGTCCGGCGCGGCCCAGGCCAGCGCCAGCGCATCCTGCAACTGATCCCGAAAACCCGTGGCCCCGCCGGCCTGGTAGAAACCGGCCTTGGCCCACAGGCGGCAGGCCACGGTCTGATACAGCAGCCAGCGATTCACCATCAGATCGAACAGGGGGTCGGGCGTCTTGACCTGGGCCGCCCCGAGCAGCTGGTCCCAGCTGGCGCGTACCTCGTCCTGGCGCTGCCCGGACGGCTTGAGTGCCGCCGCATGGGCCAGTTGCCGGGCCGCCTCGGGGTCAGCGGCATAGCCGAGCAGAAACCGTTGCTCCAGCGCCTGGCCTGGGGACAGCAGCAACGTGGTGGCCAGTGCCGCGCAAGGATCGAGTCCGGCTCCCTGGCGCTGCCCGAGCTGATCGGGCCAGCACAAGCCGCCGCCCGGGTCAAAGAACTCGCGCCGGTCGCAGGTCCAGTCGGTGACTTGGCCCTCATGCTGGACGGTGGCCAGGAAGGCTGTGCCCTGGCCGAAGGCACCGGCCTGCTCGGTTTGCGTGCCAAGCAAGGCCGTGAGCGTGGCCGCTGGCTCGGCCTGATCGGCCCGGCACGAGGGCGGCAGACTGGACAAGCGCTGGCGATGCAGCGCGGCATGAACCGTGTTGCGGTCGGCCCGGCTCGCGCCCAGCAACCACTCGACCAGCGCCAGCGCGCGCAGCTGCAACGGGCGCCGGCCATGGTTGACCAGGCGCAGGCTGATCTGCTTGACCGAGGTCTGGGGATCGACGCACCAGCAGGCGGTCACCTCCAGCTCACCCCGGCGATGGCTGATCAGGCTCAGGCCTGGCGCGTGCGAGACGCGATAGCGCAACTGGCTGTCGCCCCAGACATTGGGGGTCACGCTCCAGGTCTCGCGGCGGCTCAGATCCTGCAGCAGGAAGCATTCGGAGGGCGGATCGGCCACCGGGTCATTGGACCAGGCGGTGAGCTGGTTCAAGCGACTGTTGACGGCCCAGCTGTAGCCGCCGCCGGCCTCCGAGAGCAAGGCACCGAAGGCCGGATTGGCCAGCACATTGACCCAGGGTCGGGCCGGACGCAGCCCGGACCCGGTCTCGAAGCTGAACTCGCCGGTCTCGGGCTCGAATTCCCCTTGCGGTTCTGCCGTCCTGACCGGCGGGGCAGCGACCAGCACAGCGACCGGGACCTGACTCCGGTTGGCGCGCGCCTGTTCATGCTCGGCCAGCCATTCGCGCAGATGCTGCTGCAGCGGGCGACCATCGGCATGGAAGACCAACCTGGCCAGGCTGTCGAGCGTGCCGGTTTCAGCGCTGCCGAGCTCGTCGATGCGCAGCACATGAAAGCCGGTATTGATGGGACCGGCGGCCGATGCAAGAGGCGAGACATTGGCCTCGTAGCGCTCGCGCAGCGAGGCGATGTCACGGTGCAAGCTCATCTGGTAGGAATTGGGCTCGGTGCTGAGCACCACCAGGTCGCAGGCCAGGCCGCCCCAGGTCCAGAGGCGCAGCGCCTGTGCCAGCGACCGCAGCAGCCCCAGGTTCTGCACCCCGTTGACCCGCACCAGGATGATGGGGCGGTCGCCCGAGATGCCGAAGCGCCACAGCAGGCGACGGTCGCAAACGCCAGCCTGTTGCGGCGCGAGCGAACTGGCCTGCGGGCGTGTCAGGCTCAGCACCACGGCCGTGGTCAGGGTCTGGATCAGCGCAAAGTTGTCAGCCGTGATGCCGAGGGCGTCGAGGCGAATCCGGCTCAGCGTGGCCGACATCAGCGAGGCGCGCTGCACATGGCTGTGCTGGCGGTACTTGTCGATCACGGCATGCAGGGTCGCGGCGTGATCGGAGGCCGCGGTGGCGAAGGTCAGCCTGATCTTGGCATGGGGCTCGATGCGCAAGCGCAGCGACATGGCACAGACCGGATCGAGGCCGGTGTCGAGCTCCAGCGGCGGCACGCCTGACGCAGGCTCGGCGATGCCCGCCGATGCAGCGGGCCCGGCCGGAAAATCGGCCAGCGGCTGGCTGGCATCCTGCTGGCGGCCGCGCCAGCGCTGCCGGTCGGCCAGCACGCGCAGCTCCTGCACTGCCGTGCCGCTGCAGACCAGGAAATGCGCCAGGCTCAGCGCCGGTTCGGTCGGCAGACGCGGCTGGCGCTCGAACAGCAGCACCTGGTGCTGCGGCTGCCACTGGGCGCGCACGAACAGGTTGGTGAAGGCCGGATGGGCTTCGTCGGCGCGCGGATCGGTCAGCGCGACCTCGAACGCCGACATCAGTTCGAGCTCGAGCGGGCTGTCGCCCAGGTTGCGCAATTCGACCTCGCGGAACTCGATGTCGTCCTCCGGACTGACCCAGACCATCAGATGGGCCGCCAGATCCGGCCAACGGGCATCGAAACAGATCCGGTCGGCATGGTAGGTGCTCTTGTACTGCGCGGCTGGATCGGGAGCGGGATGCTGCGTGATCGAGACCGGCCGGCTGGCGGCAGCGTCGCGCTCCTGGCCGAGCCGGCGCAGGTAGAAGAAATGGCCATGGGCATCGCGCAGCGCGTCATCGCGCCAGCGCGTCAGGGCGGCCTGGCCCCAGCGACTCCAGCCGGCACCGTTGGCGCGCAGGGTCACGTGATAGCGCCCGTTCGAGAGCAGATGGGTGGACTCGATGGCCGCCTGGCCCGGTACCAGCTCGCGCAGCAGGCGCGGCGCCGGTCGCGACAGCGGCTGGGGCGGCAGCACGGGCGCCTGGGCGCAGCAAGCGGGCAGTTCGCGCGGCGCGCGCTCGTGCAGCAGCGAGGCGACGGCCTCGATATGCGCATTGGCCATGCCCCAGCGCTGGGCCGGCGCGCCGAGCAGCAGATTGGCCAGCGCAATCAGGCTCATGCCCTGGTGGTGCGCCATGAAGGTCTGCACCGGCCGAAACGGCCGCTTGTCGGCCTGCCTGGCCGGAGAAAAATCCAGCGCCTCGATGAAGCCATAGCGCGCGCGCGCAACGAGTTTTTCCAGTGCGGCGAAGTTGGCGACGGCAAGCTGGGGCTGGTGCTGCGCGGCCAGCGCGGTGGCATAGGGCGCGATCACCAGCTCCTCGGCCGGGGTGCGGCGCAGCGCCAGGCTCGGCACGCCTTGCGGCGCGTACTGGTAGGCCAGGGTATGGTCCTGGCCGGCATGGGCCGACTCCGAGATGCCCCAGGGCAGGCCGCGCTCGGTGCCAAAGGCGATCTGGGCGCGTAGCGCCGAGGCACAGGCGTCAAACAAGGCACTGCCAGCAGGTTCGGCCAGCACCAGGCCCGGCATCAGGTATTCGAACATCGAGCCCGACCAGGAGCGCAGGCCGGCCTGGGCGCCGCTGGCAAAGAAGGGGCGGCCCAGTGCAGACCAATGCCTGACCGGCAAGTCGCCCTTGGCGATGGCCAGCAAGCTGGTCAGGCGCGACTCCGAGGCCAGCAGGTCATAGAGGCCGGCATCAAGCTGCTGCTCGGCGACCCGGTAACCGATGTGCAACAGATGGCGCTTGGGGTGATAGAGAAAAGTGAAGTCGGCCTGCCAGGCCAGCAGGCCGAATTCATGCGCCAGTGACTGCAGGCGCTGCGTCGCGTCCAGGCTCTCGCCGCTGGCTCGGGCCTGGGCATCGAGCCAGGCCGAGCGCAGCGTCGCGAGATGGTCCGACAGCAGCCAGCACAGCTGATCATGCGAGCCCGGCTTGAGGGTCGCCTCCAGCGGCAGCAGCTCGGTCGCCTCGGGTTGCCAGGCGGCCAGTTCGTCGCTGGCGGCCTGCAGCAGCCGTCCGAACTCGGCGCCCGGGTCAGGCGGCAGCGGATCGGGCATGGCCAGCAGCTGCGCCAGCGCCTGCTGGCCTGCCAGGTCCGGCCAGCACTCCAGCAACGGGACCAACCTTTGCCGCGAGGCCCCCAGTGCGTGCTGCGCCGCGCTGGCGTCATGGGGCGCCTGCGCCAGCTCGAGACAGGCCTGGCCGACCGCGAGCAGATGGCCACTCAGGTTGCCGCTGTCCACGGTCGAGACATAGCTCGGCAGCAGCGGCGCCAGCGTCTGGGTGTCGTACCAGTTGAGGAAATGGCCGCGATGGCGCTGCAGGCTCAGCAGCGTGGCCAGCGTCGCCTCGAGCCGGCCCAACAGGTCCTGGGTGCCGATCCAGCCGAACTGGCGCGCGCAGGCCACGCTCAGCAGGTAGAGGCCGATATTGGTCGGCGAGGTGCGGTGCGCGACCATGTCGTAAGGCCAGGTCTGCAGGTTGTCGGGCGGCAGATGGTGATCCGGCGCGCCGACACAGCGCTCGAACAGGCGCCAGGTCTCGCGGGCGACGCCCTCCAGATAGCGCTCTTGATCGGGCGACAGCACTGCCTGCTGGCTCGGCGGACACGGCCGGCTGGCCCACCAGGTCACGACCGGCGCCAAGGCCCAGAGCAGACACAACAGGATCGACAGCACCGGCCAAGGCGTGACCAGGCTCAGAAGCCCGGCGAGCAGGCCCAGCGCCAGCACCGGTTCCTTCCAATGCAGCCGCAGCAGCGCGACCAACCCGGTCCTGGCCTGGGCCTGGGCTGCGGCAGCCGTGGTCCACTGCAGCAGATGGCGCTGGCTCAAGCCCATGCGGTAGAGCGCGCGCACCATCGCATCGAGCGCCATCAAGGCTTGCTGCTGCAACTGGACCAGATGCCAGAGCCCGCCCCAGCAGGCGCGCGCCAGATCGTTCAGGGCCTGGCGGTAGAAGCGGAGCCGGGCCACATCAGGGCGCCCCGGCGCCAGACCGGCCAGCGCGCCCAGCAGCGGCCCGGCCGCGAAAGCGGCCAGCACCAGCTCCAGCGCCGCCCAGGGCGACAGAGGAGCGCCGGCCAGCGTCAGCAGCAGCAGCGCCAGCGACATTGGCGCCACCAGCGAACGGCGCAGGTTGTCGAACATCTTCCAGCGGTTGACCGCGCGCAGGCGGTAGCGCCCGGCGCTCAACAGGAAGGGCAGCAGCTGCCAGTCGCCACGGGTCCAGCGGTGCACGCGCGAGGTCGCGACATCGGCATGGAAGGGAGCGTCCTCGATCACCGTGATGTCAGTCACTGCGGCGCAACGGGCCAGCGCGCCCTCGAGCAGATCATGGCTCAGCACCTGGCCTTCGGGCAGGCGACCTGACAGCATGGCGTGCATGGCCCGCACATTGAGCAAGCCCTTGCCGGTGAAGGTCCCTTCGCGGAACAGGTCCTGATAGACCTCCGAACTGGCGGCACTGTAAGGGTCGACGCCGCACTGGCCGGCAAACAGCCAGTGAAAGCGGGTGAATTCGTGCGGCCCGGGCAGCGGCGTGACGATGCGCGGCTGCAGGATGCCGTAGCCGGCGATCACGCGGCGGCCTTCGGCATCGAGCTGCGGCTGGTTGTGCGGATGGGCAGCGACGCTGACGAGCTCGCGCAACCGTCCGGGCGGCAACTGGGTGTCGCTGTCGAGCGTGACCAGATAGACCGCCGCCCAGTCGAGGCTAGACACCTGCCCCAGGTTCATGAAGGCGCTGGACTCACCCTGGGCCAGGGCGGCGACCAGGCTTTCGAGCTTGCCACGCTTGCGCTCCCAGCCAATCCAGCGTTGCTCGGTCTCGCTGAACTGACGGGCCCGGTGCAGCAGGATGAAGCGCGGCGCAGCCGGCAATTCCGGTCCCTTCTGCAGGTCCTGCACGCCCTGCTCCTCTGGCTGGAGCCTGGGGTGGCGCGCATTGAGCGCCATGATCTGCTGCGTAGCCCGATTCAACAAGGCGGCATCCGTTGGCATTTGCGCCTGATCGGCATCCGCCCAGTCGCTCAGCAGGGCGAACTGGGCCTGGCGCTCCGGATTGGCGAGGTAATGCAGGCGCAAGCGGTGCACCAGCGCGTCGACCGAAGCCTCGCTGGTCAGCAGGCAGGGGATCACGACCAGCACCCGGTGTTCGGCCGGAATGCCCTGCGCCAGCGCCAGACGCGGCAAGCGGTCGGGCGGCACGGACTCGCTGATCAGGCGGTTGATCACGGCCACCACCGCCTCCGAAGCCGGAAACAGCATCAGCAGCACGAGCAGCGCCAGCCTCCAGCTCGGCTCAGTCACGCCAGCCGGGCCGGCGTGATGGCGCAGCAGCCAGCCAACCAGGCCCAGACTGCCCGACAGCAGCGCGCCCAGGTAGACGGGCAAGGCCAGCTGGCGGCTGACGACGCGCCAGGACCAGGCCACGCGGGCGGGCAAGCCGAGTGCACGCACCAGCGCCGGTCTGCCGGGCCCGGTCAGCCAATGGCTGGCCACGGCCGGGCCGGCACCGGGGTCGGATTGCATCAGATTGAGCAATGTCTTTCCGACCTCCCACTCGTTGCGCCGACCGCGCCGGGCCAGCCGTTCGATACCGTGCAGGGTCTGGTCGCGCGTGGCGCCGTCCTCGGCCTCGAACAAGGGCGAGGTCAGCATCAGCTGCATCAGGGGATTGGTGCGGGCCACGATGTCCGGCCATTCGGCCGCCGCGATCGTGCGCAGCGAAGTCAGCGCGTTGCTGACGCTCAGGTTGTCGGCGGCCTGGTCGATGCCTTGCTGTGTCTGCCAGGCGGCCAGGTCCGGCAGCGCGTGGCGCAGCCATTCCTGATGCAGCGCGTGATCGGTGGCCCGGCGCACCTGCAGGCGTTGCGCCATCTGCAGCAGGAAAGCCTGGCCGACACCGCGTCGCTCGAGCCAGGCCAGCAACTGGTCCAGTGCCTCCAGGCTGAAACTGTCGAGGCGGTCGCAGCACAGATTGGCCACTTCGCGCGCGGCCTTGTGGGTCGCCTCGCGCTCGGCCAGGCGGCGCAGGTTCTCGATCAGCACCACGCGCAGAGTGGTCGGCAGCGACCAGATCTCGCACAGCCTGAGCTCGCGTGCCTGCTGATAGGCGAGCAGGAACTGGATCAGCAACTCCTCGTCGAAGGCGCTGTCGGTATGGGCGACGAAGGCCCAGGCCACGCCGTAGATGCGCGGCAAGCCGGCCAGCGGCGGATCGAGCAGCTTGGGCAGGGCCTGAAAATAGCGGCGCGGCAAGCCCTCGTGGACTTCCTGCAGTTGCGCCTCGATCACATGGGAGTTGTCGAGCAGCCATTCGGCCGCCGGGCTGACGTCATAGCCCTGGCCCGCCTGCGCGCCCAGATAGGCACAGGCCGTGCGCAGCATCTGAATGTTGTCCTGCAGGCGCGGAAAGAAGCTGCCGCCACGCGAGCGGGTCTCGGCCACGCGATGGGTCTCGCCCAGGCTCTGGCCATGCTGGGCAAAGCGCTGCAGGCCAAAGATTTCGGACCGGATCGGGGGCTGCACCGGACCTGGCCCGGGATCCAGGATGCGGCACAGGTCAGCAGACGCATCGGGTAACAGTCGCCACAGTTCGGATCTGGCCATGCCTTATCGCACCTGCGCGCTGACACCGATCAACAGCGCCAGCGTCACCAGCGTGGTGACGAAGCGGGCGGCGACGAAGCCGTTGAGGGTTTCGAGCAGGCAGCGCAAGGCGAACAGGCGGCCGGCTGAGCCACGGCACAGCCGCAGATGCTCGACCAGGGCCGACAGCTCCGGCGACGACAAGCCCGCGTGGGCACCCAGGGCGGCGGTGCTCCAGCGGGAACTGGTGCAAACGGGTGTCTCCATGCTGATCTCCTTGAACAAGCCAGAATTGAAGATGACGCCAATGGGGCGTCGCGTCTGTGCGCGAGCGCACCCAGAAGGCCGGAGCACCAGGGCGACTGCGCAGCCGACGACCCTGAGGCCGATGTTGTTTCCCGGGCTGCCAGGATGCAGCCCTGGCTTCGAACGTAAAATCCCTGCAACCACATCGTTGCAGAGCAGGCTGCATGGCGCGCCGCGGCATGTAGTTCTCTGCCCTGGCTGCTCGTCGAGCGGCCTTGTTTCTTCACTCAGGTACTGCCAGGAAAGACCGGATCGGACCTCGAGTCCGAGCCGTTCCAGGCAGGCCTTTTCTGGATAAGGTTCCGGCCATGACCGTCACCATCAAGGATGCCGCCGGCATCGCCGCCATGCGCATCGCCTGCCGCCTCGCGGCCGAAGTGCTCGACTACCTCGAGCCCTTCATCAAGCCCGGCGTCACCACCAACGAACTCGATAAGCTGGCGCACGACTACATGGTCGATGTGCAGGGCTGCATCCCGGCCCCGTTGAACTACGCCCCGCATGGCGGCATTCCCTACCCGAAGAGCATCTGCACTTCGGTCAACCATGTGATCTGCCATGGCATCCCGAACGACAAGCCGCTCAAGAAGGGCGACATCGTCAACCTGGACATCACGACGATCAAGAACGGCTGGCATGGCGACACCAGTCGCATGTTCATCGTCGGCGAGGCCTCGACGGCGGCCAAGCGCCTGTGCCAGGTCACCCATGACGCGATGTGGAAGGGCATTGCCCAGGTCAAGGCCGGCGCACGCCTGGGCGACATCGGACACGCGATCCAGGTCTTCGCCGAGGCCGCCGGCTACTCGGTGGTGCGCGAGTTCTGCGGCCACGGCATCGGCGAGAAGTTCCACGAGGACCCGCAGGTGCTGCACTACGGCAAGCCCGGCACCGGCATGGAGCTCAAGGCCGGCATGACGATCACCGTCGAGCCGATGATCAACCAGGGCCGGCGCGAGCTCAAGGAGATGAACGACGGCTGGGGCATCGTGACCAAGGACCGCTCGCTGTCGGCGCAGTGGGAGCACACGGTACTGGTGACCGAGACCGGCTACGAGGTGCTGACCCTGTCGGACGGCATGCCGCCGATCCCGGCCTTCATCCAGACCGCCGCTTCGGCCTGATTTTTGCTAGGTCCTTCCGACTCCTTCTGAGCTTGCCTCGCACCACCCCGACATGACGACCGACACCCTCGACCTGCCCGCCCTCAGACAACGCTACCGGGAGGACAAGTCGGCGGTGCTGGCCGAGATCGCCGCGCTGGGCCCTCATTCGCGCGCCATCCGGGGCTTGCTGCGGCGACTGAGCCGCTGCACCGACTCGGTGCTGCAGACCTTGTGGCAAGGCGCGGGCTTCGATCCGGAAATGGCGCTGGTGGCCGTCGGCGGCTATGGCCGCGGTGAGCTGTTTCCCTACTCCGACGTCGATGTGCTGGTGCTGGTGCACGAGGGCGTGCAGCTCGAGCAGGACGAAGCGCTCAGGACCCGGATCGAGTCCTTCATCGGCGCTTGCTGGGACATCGGGCTCGAGATCGGCTCAAGCGTGCGCAGCCGCAGCGAATGCCTGGCCGAGGCGGCGCACGACATCACGGTGCAGACCTCGCTGCTGGAAAACCGGCTGGTGGCCGGGCAGCGCGAGGCCTGGCAGGCGCTCGACCAGGCACTGACCGCCGCGATGGACCCGGCTGCCTTCTTCACGGCCAAGCTGCTCGAACTGCAGCAGCGCCACCAGAAATTCGAGAACTCGCCCTACTCGCTCGAGCCCAACTGCAAGGAATCCCCGGGCGGACTGCGCGACCTGCAAGTCCTGCTCTGGACTTCGAAGGCGGCTGGCCTGGGCTGCAGCTGGGACGAGCTCGGGCGCAACGGACTGGCCACGCCACTGGAGGTGCGCCAGATCAAGTCCAACGAGGCCCTGCTGAGCCTGATCCGCGCGCGCTTGCACCTGCTGGCGCGCCGGCGCGAGGATCGGCTGGTGTTCGACCTGCAGGCCACGCTGGCCGACTCCTTCGGCTACCGGGCCGCCCCGCCCGAGGCCGGATCGGTCGCCAGCACGCGCGGCGCACGCCGCGCCAGCGAGCAGCTGATGCGGCGCTACTACTGGGCCGCCAAGGCCGTGACCCAGCTCAACCAGATCCTGCTGCTGAACCTGCAGGATCGCATCAACGAACGCACCGGTGAAGCCGGCGTCTCCCTGAGCCCGATCAACGAGCGCTTCCTCGACAAGGGCGGCATGCTCGAAGTCGCCAGCGACCAGCTCTACCACGAGCATCCCGAGGCCATCCTCGAGACCTTCCTGCTGTTCCAGAGCGAGCCCGGCATCCAGGGCCTGTCGGCACGCACGCTGCGTGCGCTCTACAACGCGCGTTCGGTCATGAACGGCGCCTTCCGGCGCGACCCGCGCAACCGGGCCACCTTCCTGCAGATCCTGCAGCAGCCCGAGGGTTTGATGCACGCGCTGCGGTTGATGAACCAGACCTCGGTGCTCGGACGCTATCTGTGGGTGTTCCGCAACATCGTCGGCCAGATGCAGCATGACCTGTTCCACGTCTACACGGTAGACCAGCATATCCTGATGGTGGTGCGCAATATGCGCCGCTTCTTCATCCCCGAGCATTCGCACGAATACCCGTTCTGCTCGCAGCTGGCCGCGGGCTGGGACAAGCCCTGGCTGCTGTACACGGCTGCGCTATTCCACGACATCGCCAAGGGACGCGGCGGCGACCATTCGCAGCTCGGCATGCTCGAGGTCAGGCGCTTTTGCCGCGAGCACGGCATAGCGCGCGAGGACAGCGACCTGATCAGCTTCCTGGTCGGCGAGCACCTGACCATGAGCCATGTGGCGCAGAAGCAGGACCTGAGCGATCCGGACGTGATCGAGGCGTTCGCGAAGCGGGTCGGCAACGAAAGGGGGCTGACCGCGCTCTATCTGCTGACGGTGGCCGACATCCGGGGCACCAGTCCCAAGGTCTGGAATGCCTGGAAGGGCCGCCTGCTGGAAGACCTGTACCGCGCCACGCTGCGTGCCCTGGGTGGCCGGGCGCCGGACCAGGGTGCGGTGATCGAGTCGCGCAAGCGCGAGGCGCTGACGCTGCTGGCGCTGCACACGCTGCCGCACATGGCGCACAAGGCGCTGTGGGACCAGCTCGACGTGAGCTATTTCATGCGGCACCAGGGCGACGAGATCGCCTGGCATACCCGCATGCTGTCGCGCCCGCTGTCGCAGCTCGCCGCCGGCGCGACGCACCCGACCTTGGTGCGCGCGCGGCCCTCGCCCGAGGGCGAGGGGCTGCAGGTGCTGGTCTACACCGCCGACCAGCCCGACCTGTTCGCGCGCATCTGTGGCTATTTCGACGGCGCGGGCTTCAGCATCCTTGATGCCAAGGTCCACACCACGCGCGACGGTCACGCGCTCGACACCTTCCAGCTGATTTCGCCCGATCTGTCCGAGCATTACCGCGAGCTGATCGCGATGGTGGAGGTCGAGCTCGCGCGCACGCTGGAGCTGCGCGGGCCGCTGCCCACGCCCAGCCGCGGCCGCCAGTCGCGCCGGGTCAAGTGCTTTCCGGTGCTGCCGCGGGTCACGCTGCACCCGGACGAGAAGGCCCAGCGCTGGGTGCTGACGATCTCGTCCTGCGACCGGGTCGGGCTGCTCTACAGCATTGCGCGCGTGCTGGCGCGCCACGAGATCAACCTGCAGCTGGCCAAGGTCACGACGCTGGGCGAGCGGGTCGAGGACACCTTCCTGATCAGCGGGCCGGCGCTGCAGCACAACCGCGAGCAGATCGAGATCGAGACCGAACTGCTCGAGGCGGTCAAGGACTGAGGCGACTGAGGCGAAGGACGGAAGCGATCAGTCGTCGGGCAGCGTGTCGAGGCCCGGAAACAGCACGTCGGTGTAGCCAAAGCGCGTGAAGTCGCGCATGCGCATCGGGTAGAGCTTGCCGTCGAGGTGGTCGCACTCGTGCTGGACCACCCGGGCGTGGAAGCCCTCGACCTCGCGCTCGATCGGCTGACCGTAGGCATCGAAGCCGCGGTAATGCAGGCGCTTGAAGCGCGGCACCTGGCCGCGCAGGCCCGGCACCGACAGGCAGCCTTCCCAGTCCGACTCTTCGTCTTCGCCGAGCGGGGTCAGCACCGGATTGATCAGCACGGTGCGCGGCACCGGCGGCTGCTTGGGGTAGCGCGGATTGAACTGGCCGCTGCCGAAGATCACGATGCGCAGGTTCTCGCCGATCTGCGGCGCGGCCAGGCCGGCGCCATTGACGGCCGTCATCGTGTCCTGCATGTCCTGCAACAGCTGGTGCAGCTCGGGGGTGTCAAAATGGGAAACCGGCAGGGCCTGGCGCAGCAGGCGCGGGTCTCCCATCCTGAGGATGTCGCGTAGGGCCATCTTGTCTCCTCCTGGGAGGCCGCGCCTGATGCGCGGTCGCAATTGCATTTTACGCGCTGGCCGCCGGATGCGCCAGCAACTCGAGCAGGCCGGCCTCGTCGATCACGCGCACGCCGAGCTCCCTGGCCTTGTCGAGCTTGCTGCCGGCCTCCGCACCCGCGACGACGCAATGCGTCTTCTTGCTGACCGAGCCCGCGACCTTGGCGCCGGCGGCTTCGAGCATGGCCTTGGCCTGGTCACGGCTCAGGGTCGGCAGGGTGCCGGTCAGCACATAGGTCTGGCCGGCCAGCGGCAAGGCGGTCGAGGCCGCGGGCTCGCCTTCGGGCCAGTGCACGCCGGCCGCGCGCAGCTGCTGCACCACCTCCCGGTTGTGCGGCTGGGCAAAGAAGGTCGTGATGCTGTGCGCGACCACCGGGCCGACATCGGCGACCTGCAGCAGCTGCTCCTCGCTGGCAGCCATGACGGCGTCCAGGCTGCCGAAATGGCGCGCGAGCTCCTTGGCCGTAGCCTCGCCGACATGGCGGATGCCGAGGCCGAACAGGAAACGGCCCAGCGTGGTCTGGCGCGCCTGGGCCAGCGCATCGACCAGGTTCTGCGCCGACTTCTCGGCCATGCGGTCCAGGCCGGCGAGCTGCTCGGCGCTGAGCTGATACAGGTCGGGCAGGGTCCGGATCAGGCCCAGGTCGACCAGCTGCTCGACCAATCTGTCGCCCAGGCCCTCGATGTCGAGCGCGCGCCGCTGCGCGTAATGCAGCAGCGCCTGCTTGCGCTGCGCTGGACAGAACAGGCCGCCGCTGCAGCGGTGATCGACCTCGCCCTCCTCGCGCACGACCGCGCTGGCGCAGACCGGACAGCAGGACGGCATAGTGAACAGCGCGCCACGGGCCGGGGCTGGCGCGGCAGCAAACAGATCGCCCTGCGCCAGCCCGACCTCCGCATCGGGCGTGACTTCAGGGGCAGCCGAGGGTTCGGGCTGAACGGCTTCGGCATCGAGCGGCAATCCGCTGCCCGGCGGCACCACCGCGACGATCTCGGGAATCACGTCGCCAGCGCGGCGCACGATCACCTGGTCGCCCACGCGCACATCCTTGCGCCGGGCCTCGCCCTCGTTGTGCAGGGTCGCGTTCGAGACCGTGACGCCGCCGACGAAGACCGGTGCCAGCTTGGCGACCGGCGTGAGCTTGCCGGTGCGGCCGACCTGGACCTCGATCGCAAGCACCTCGGTCATCTGCTCCTGCGCCGGGTACTTGTGCGCCACCGCCCAGCGCGGCTCGCGCGTGACGAAGCCGAGCTCGCGCTGCAGCACCAGCGCATCGACCTTGTAGACCACGCCATCGATGTCGAACGGCAGGCTGTCGCGCAAGGCCCCGATGCGGCGGTGATAGGCCACCAGCGCCTCGGCGCCGATGCAGGTCTCGACCAGGTCGGACACCGGCAGGCCCCAGTGCTTCAGCGCCAGCAGCAGCTCGTGGTGGCTGGCGAAATCGGGCCCGCCCTGCTCCGCTGGCGTGACGTCGCCCAGGCCGTAGGCAAAGAAGCTCAGCGGGCGCTCGGCCGCGATCGCCGAGTCGAGCTGGCGCACCGCGCCGGCGGCGGCATTGCGCGGGTTGACGAAGGTCTTTTCGCCCTTGATGCCGGCGGCAATGCGCGCGCGCTGGCGCTCGTTGAGCGCATCGAAGTCGTCGCGCCGCATGTAGACCTCGCCGCGCACCTCGAGCACCGGCGGCACCGGCCAGGCGCCGGTGGCCTGGGCATCAAGCCGCAGCGGGATCTGGCCGATGGTGCGGATGTTCTGCGTCACCTCCTCGCCCTGCTCGCCATCGCCACGGGTGGCGGCCTGCACCAGCACGCCGCTCTCGTAGCGCAGGCTGATGGCCAGGCCGTCGAACTTGGGCTCGGCGACAAAGCCGATCGGCGCGCCCTGCAGGATGGACTGCGACAGGGGCAGCAAAGCAGGGCGTTCGCCACGCTCGACCTTGCGCTGCTCGGTCGCCAGGTAGGAGCGCAGCTGCTGCTCGAACTTCTCGGCGCCGCTGGCCTCGGTATCGGTCTCGGTGCGGATGCTGAGCATCGGCACGCGATGGCGCACGGTGGCAAAACCGTCGAGCACCTTGCCGCCGACGCGCTGGGTCGGCGAGTCGGGCGTGACCCAGTCGGGGTGCGCGGCCTCGATCGCCTGCAGTTCGTGAAACAGCCGGTCGTATTCGGCGTCCGGAATCTCGGGCGCGTCGAGCGTGTAGTAGCGGTGGGCGTGATGGTGCAGCAGGGCGCGCAACTCTTGCAGGCGGCGCGCCAGGACGTCGGTGGACGAGTCCATAGATGGGGGATCAGGAAAAACAAGGAAATCGGATGCCGGAACCCGGCACGGGCCCAGACGCTGGAACGCATTATCCCAGCCCTGCAGCGCCTGATGGAATGCACCCTTGCGACCAGGGCGAAGGTTTTCCTGGGTTATGCTCATGCGTTTTTAGCTCTATTGAACGGCTAAGCCATGAAGCAACATCTGATCTCCCCCGTCCGCCGCAGCCTGCTTGGCGCTGCCCTTGTTTGCGCCGCCGGCCTGAGCCAGGCCCAGACTGCACCCCAGGTGCTGCGCGTGACCGCCATCCCCGACGAATCGCCGACCGAGCTCGCGCGCAAGGCCGCTCCGCTCGTGAAGTACCTGGAAAGCCGCCTTGGCATGAAGGTCGAGTTCACTCCGGTCAGCGACTACGCCGCAGCGGTCGAGACCCTGGTCAACCGCAAGGTCGACCTGGCCTGGTTCGGCGGCTTCACCTTTGTCCAGGCCAAGGTGCGCTCGGGCGGCAAGGTGATCCCGCTGGTGCAGCGCGCAGAAGACGAGAAGTTCCGCTCGGTCTTCATCACCGCCGACCCGGCAATCCAGCAACTGGCCGACCTCAAGGGCAAGGATGTCAGCTTCGGCTCGCAGAGCTCCACCAGCGGCCACCTGATGCCGCGCAGCTTCCTGCTGCAAGCCGGCGTCAACCCGGAAAAGGACTTCAAGCGCGTGGCCTACAGCGGCGCGCATGACGCGACCATCGCAGCAGTGGCCTCGGGCAAGGTGCAGGCCGGCGCGCTCAACATCTCGGTCTGGGACAAGTTCGTCGCCGACAAGAAGGTCGATACCACCAAGGTGCGCGCCTTCTACACCACCCCGACCTACTACGACTACAACTGGACCGTGCATGCCGACATGCCGGCCGCGCTGCGCGAGAAGATCGCAAAAGCCTTCCTCGACCTGAGCCCGGCCAGCGCCGAGGGCAAGGCGATCCTGGAGCTGCAGCGCGCGACCCGCTTCGTGCCGACCCAGGCCGACAACTACAAGGGCATCGAGGCTGCGGCACGCAGCGCCGAACTGCTGTGAGCCTGGCCGGCCCGGGGCTGGCACTGACGCTGGAGAACGTCAGCGCCCGTCACCCGCAAGCCAGCAGCGGACAGGCGGCAGCGCTGCAGTCGCTTGATCTGCGGATCGCGCCCGGCGAGCAGCTGGCCGTGATCGGCCCGTCGGGTGCCGGCAAGACCACGCTGCTGCAGCTGCTGGGCTGTGCGCTGCGGCCCGCAACGGGCCGTCTGCTGCTGGACGGGCAGCAGCCCTGGACGCTGTCGGCGGCCGAACTGCGCCGGCTGCGCGCCTACCTGTTCCTGGCGCCGCAGGTGCCGCCGCTGCCGCCGCGCCAGCGGGTCGTGACTGCAGTGCTCGCGGGCCGGCTGCCGGCCATGGGCGCGATCGAGAGCCTGATATCGCTGTTCAAGCCGCAAGACATACCGGCCGTGTTCGAGGCGCTGGAGCGCTTCGACCTCGGCGACAAGCTGTTCCAGCGCGTCGACCGCTTGTCGGGCGGCGAGCGCCAGCGGGTCGGACTGGCGCGCGCCATGCTGGCGCCAGCGCGGCTCTGGCTGCTGGACGAGCCACTGTCCTCGCTCGACCCAACGCGCGCGCGCCAGGCGGTTGCGGTGCTGCGCGAACAGGCGGCAGCGCGCGGCGTCACGCTGGTGACGACCCTGCACCAGGTCGAGGTGGCGCTGCAGCAGTTTCCGCGCGTGATCGGCATGCGCGACGGCCGGCTGATGTTCGACCTGCCAGCCGATCAGGTCAGCCCCGAGCGGTTGGCCCGCCTGTACGAGCAGCATGAGCAGGAGCTGCATGGTGCAGCCCCCGCCGACGATACCCCACCGCTGGCCCAAGCCATGCCGGTCGTGATGCAATGCCGCTGAACGGGCAAGCAGCATGAGCAACGCCCCGCCTTTGGCTAGCAAGCCGAACCCGGCCCAGGCCGTGCCGCGCCGCGACCCGGCGTTGCAGCAGCGCCTGTTCTGGAGCGCGGCCGCGTTGCTGCTGCTCTGGCCGCTGCTGGTGGCGACCGAATTCAAGCCCTGGGTGCTGCTGCAGCCCGACAGCCTGCGCGTGAGCGCCAACTTCCTGGGCAGTTTCTGGCCGCTGGCGCATGAGCCGGAATTTCTGCTGCTGGTCGCGCGCGAGACCTGGCGCACAGTCGCGATGGCCAGCGCCGGTGTCAGCCTGGCGCTGCTGCTGGCGGTGCCGCTGGCGCTGCTGGCCAACAGCGCGCTGTCGGTCTCAGCCTTGAGCGGACGCATGGCGCGCGGACCGTTCTGGCTGCGCCAGGGCGTGCGCATGCTGATGGCGGTGCTGCGCAGCGTGCCCGAGTTGGTCTGGGCGCTGGTGTTCGTGCGCGTGGTTGGCCTCGGGCCGACCTCGGGCGTGCTGGCGATCGCGCTGACCTATGCCGGCATGCTGGGCAAGGTCTATGCCGAAATCCTCGAGAGCGGCGAAACCCACGCCAGCACCACCTTGCTGCGCAACGGCTGCAGCCGGCTGCAGGCCTTCTGCTACGGGCTGCTGCCGGCCAGCGCGGCTGAGCTGAGCTCGTACACGGTCTACCGCTGGGAATGCGCGATCCGCAGCTCGGTCGTGCTGGGCTTTGTCGGCGCCGGCGGCCTGGGACAGCAACTCGACAGTTCGATGAAGATGTTTGCCGGCGGCGAGGTCGCGACCATGCTGCTGGTCTTCATTGCACTGGTCGCGCTGGCCGACCGCGTCAGCGCCGGACTCAGGAAGGCGCTCGGATGAAGCCGATCGACAACACGAACCAGGTCAAGCCGCCCTTGCCGCTGCCGATGCGCCAGAACGAGTCCGGCCCGCAAGGCTGGCTGTTCGGCGCCCTGCTGCTGGGCCTGGTCGTAGCCAGCTTCCTGTCGCTCGATCTGCAATGGGCGCAATTCCTGTCGCGCGACGCCATCAGCCGCATGGGCGGCTTCATGGCCGAGTTCTACCCGCCCGAGCTCGGGATCACCTTCCTGCACAAGGTCGCGATCGGCGCCTGGGAGACGCTGGCGATGTCGGCGCTCGGCACGCTGCTGGCGAGCCTGGCCGGGCTCGCGCTGGCGCTGCCGGCAGCACGCCTGCACCAGCAGGACCGGGCCTGGGCGCGCGGCCCGAGCCGGCTGCTGCTCAATGCGCTGCGCTCGATCCCCGAACTGGTCTGGGCCACCCTGCTGCTGATCTCGGCCGGGCTGGGCCCCTTTGCCGGCACGCTGGCGCTGGCGCTGCACACGACAGGCGTGCTGGGCCGACTGTTTGCCGAGGCGCTGGAGAATGCCGCACCAGGTCCGGCCGCGGCGCTGCGGCTGCAGGGAGTGGGCGAAGGCCGCATCCTGCTCTGGGCCACCCTGCCCCAGGTATTGCCGCAGCTGCTGAGCTACGCGCTGTATCGCTGGGAGAACAATATCCGCGCCGCCACCGTGCTGGGCGTGGTCGGCGCCGGTGGCCTGGGCCAGCTGCTGTCGTTTCACCTCGGCCTGTTCCACATGCCCAAGACCGCGACCCTGCTGCTGGCGATGCTGGCGCTGGTGCTGCTGGTCGACGCCGGCAGCCTGCTGGCGCGGCGGGTGCTGACGCGCTAAGGACAGCCAGCCGGCTGGGACGCCAGACAGGCTGTGCCGTGCTGATGCCGATTCAGGCAGCGCCGGACCGGGCGTGGGCGCGCTCGCGCAGGAAGTCGACCACCGCCGCCTGTTCGCCTGCGAAGACGATGCGTGCGCCCTTGCTCTCGCGCTGGAAGGCGTACATCGGGTCGTAATACTCGTGCAGCAGACCGGCGATCCAGTCGCGGTGCCGCGCCACCTCGCCGCTGTCGCGCTGCTGCACCAGCGCCTCCTGCATGATCGCGTGCAGGCGCTGGTAGCGTTCGCCACCGAGCCGCTTGGTGATGCCGGACAAGCTTTTCAGCAGCTGCTCGGCATAGCGCTCGAAGCCCTGCTCGGGCCCGTGCAGCGCCATGTGGTCATCGAGCTGGCTCACGACATAGTCACGCAGGATGCGCTCGACCCGGTTCTCGAAGCTGTCCTCGAGCCAGACCAGCGGCGCCGTCTGCATCGCGCCGTGCAGCGGCAGCGGCAGCGAGCAGCTACCGATCGCGCGGCTTTCGTCCTCGACCACGAACTGACTGATGCCGGCCTCGCGTTTCCTGAGGATGTCGATCGCGACCCGGTTCTCGAACTCGATATTGGTCGGCTGCGGCGTGCTGCGCTTGCCAAAGGCCGAGCCGCGGTGGTTAGCCAGGCCCTCGAGGTCGATCGCGTGCGGGAGCTGGGCGATCACATCGGTCTTGCCGGTGCCGGTCATGCCGCCAACGACGATCAGCTTGCATTCGGCCGCCTGCTCGATGGTCTCGATCAGGAAGGTGCGCATCGCCTTGTAGCCGCCGATCACGCGCGGGTAGTCGATGCCGGCCTCGTGCAACCAGCGCTGCACGGTCTGCGAGCGCAGTCCGCCGCGGAAGCAATAAAGCACGCCGTCCGGGTGCTGGCGCACGAACTCGGCCCAGGCCGCCATGCGCTGCGCCCGCAGCGGGCCCGACACCAGCTGATGGCCGAGCTTGATCGCCGCATCCTGGCCCTGCTGCTTGTAGCAGGTGCCAACCCGGGCGCGCTCCTCGTCGCTCATCAGCGGCAGGTTGACGGCGCCCGGGAAGGCGCCCTGGGCAAACTCCACCGGCGCGCGCAGGTCCAGCATCGGGACACCGCGCAGGAAGATCTGGCGGTAGTCGTCGGTCAACTCGGGCATCAGATCACCTCGACCGAATGCGCGCCACGCGGCTCAAGGCTGCCAATCGGCGCCAGCGTCAGGCCCAGTTCGGCCGCCAGGGCCAGGAACTCGGCTTCGCCGGCGGGCTCGACCGCGACCAGCAGGCCGCCGCTGGTCTGCGGGTCGCACAGCAGCTGCTTCTGTTCCTCGCTGAGGGCGCCGATCTTGTCGCCATAGCTCTCGAAGTTGCGCAAGGTGCCGCCCGGCACACAGCCCTCGGCCAGGTAATAGTCAACGCCAGGCAGGCGCGGCACGGCCGCATAGTCGAGGCGCGCGGTCAGGCCGGCGCCGTCAGCCATCTCGACCAGATGGCCGAGCAGGCCAAAGCCCGTCACGTCGGTCATTGCCGTGACGCCGGCCAGCCGGCCGAAGCGAGCGCCGGGCTTGTTGAGCGTGCACATCCAGTCGCGCGCCAGACCCACATCCTGCGCTCGCAGCTTGGACTTCTTCTCGGCCGTGGTCAGGATGCCGATGCCCAGCGGCTTGCTCAAGTAGAGCTTGCTGCCGGCGGTACCGGTGTCGTTGCGCTTCATGTGGCGCTTCTCGACGATGCCTGTCACGGCCAGGCCGAAGATCGGCTCGGGCGCGTCGATCGAGTGACCGCCCGCGAGCGGGATGCCGGCTTCGTCGCAGACTGCACGGCCGCCGCGGATCACCTCGCGCGCGACTTCGGGCGCCAGCACATTGACCGGCCAGCCCAGGATCGCGATCGCCATCAGCGGGTCGCCGCCCATGGCGTAGATGTCGCTGATCGCATTGGTCGCGGCAATGCGGCCGAAGTCGAACGGATCGTCGACGATCGGCATGAAGAAGTCGGTGGTCGAGACCACGCCGCGCTCCTCGTCGATCGCGTAGACCGCCGCGTCGTCACGCGAGGCATTGCCGACCCACAGCTTGGGGTCGAGGTTCTGCGCACCGCTGCCGGCCAGGATGACTTCGAGTACCTGGGGCGAGATCTTGCAGCCGCAACCGGCGCCGTGGCTGTACTGGGTAAGGCGGATGGGCTCGCTCATGTCGTGACTCTCCAGGGGGGAACAGAAAACCTTTGAATATAAGGCCTTCGCGCGCGGACCGATTAAAAACAATACATACGCCCTGCTGACCCGAGGCAGATCCAGCTGCATTTTCTGATGCCGCAGGCTCTTTACGCTGCAGCTGGCTCGGCCTAGACTGCTTTCGCGCCAATCAAGAAGATCAACACGCAGGCAGGGGCGACCACAGCTTCGCTGCGAGGGAGGGGAATCATGAAGGATTTCGGGGTTGTGATGCAGGAAGCGCTGGAGGCGTTCGGCCAGGGCGAGATCAACCAGGCGCGCGCGCTGGCGCAGATGGGCACCAGTGCGGCGGACCTGGCACAGCAGTTCGCGCGCGGCGCGGTCGACATGCTGCACCGCAGCAGTGAGCACCGGGTAAACGCCAGTCTGGCCGAGGCAAAGGCAATCAACCTGGCGGCGAGCAAGTTGGCTGCTGCGGGCGTCGTCGGCGCAACTGTTACCGGAGCAGCGGTGACGGCGGTGATCAACGTACCCCGCTACGGCAAGCGGCAGTACAACCTGGCCGTCAGCGAACTCTTGCAAGACGCCAACGATCAGATCGAAAGGAAATTCCTGCCGCAACGCGCGGCCGGCCAGCCTTGCCTGCCCTGTCTGGACGAAAGCTCGGGTCAGGCACGCCGGCTGCGCATCGAGAAGCGCCAGCGGTTGCTCCTGCATGGCGAGCGCAGCCCTGACCCGACCGTGCGCGACGCGGCGCAGCGGCTGAAAGCCGACATGCACGCGGTCGAGCTGGCCAGGTTGTCGGACAACAGCTACGCGCAGTTCGATCCGAAGGCAGGGCCGAAGGAGAAGAAGCCGCCGGAGCCTTGGCAGGCGATGACTGAACAGGAGATAAAGGATGCCGGCCTGAGTCCCAAGCTGGTCAACGATGCCAAGGCCGTCATCTACAAGCTACCACCCGATTTCCCGTTCGACCCGAAGACCGTGGTAGCGTTCCGTGGTACCACGGCCGATACCGAGGACATCCTGACCGACCATGACCAGGCACTCGGACTAGAGACCGAGCAATACAAGGCTGCGAGCGAGCTCGGCAAGCAGCTGCGCAGATTCATGCCTGACGCTGAAGTCACCGGCCACTCGCTTGGTGGCGGCAAGGCACAGGCAGCCGGCGTGGCGGGCGGACTCAAGGGCAGCATGTTCAATGCGACAGGATTGCACCCCAAGACGGCCGGCATGTCCCCCGCCAAGCTAGCGACCCATGCCGGCCGCTTCCAGCAGTACCGCGCCGAGGGCGAAGGCGGTGGCGATCCGCTGACCAGCTTCCAGAACTCGTTCGCAATGCAGCAGAAGCTCTATGGCGGCACTCAAAACCTGCAAAAACTGGCGCGAGCCAACCAATGGGCCTCGAAAGAACTCGGCGTCAATGATCCGCTGGCGCTGCTGCCGGAATCGGCACAGCCGCTCGCGCGTGGACTGGCCGGGCGCATCTTGAATACCACGCCACAGGAGGCGCTGCGCAACCTGGCCTACAGCGGCGGCCAATGGTATGTCCCGCCCGCGCTCGGTGAAGTGCGCGGCATCACGAGCAAGACCGCGCAGGGCCACGACACGCCGTTCGAGCAACAGCATGGCATCGGCGGCGTGATCCACGGACTGGAAACCCGCAAGGCGGGCGACATCAACAAGCTGCTGGCTGGCACCGGCCTGCCCGGGCCGGCGAGCGACTACATCGGCCCGACCCGGGCCTAGGGAGGACGAAATGGGAATTTTTTCCGAACTCCTGTTGCAGCTGCTGTTCCTGTTTCAATCCGCCCTGGGAGGCTCCATGATCACGACCGACAAGGTATTTGCCGACCCGCGGGTCGCCCAGCTGGCCAATGCGGCACAGGACGGCGATCTGACCCGCATCGAGAAACTGATCAAGGCCGGCACGCCGGTGAAGTTCGTCGGCCAGGAAGGCATGACGGTGACGCACTATGCGCTGCGTGCGCGCCGTAACGCGCCGCAGGTGATGGAGCTGCTACTCAAGGCCGGTGCCGATCCGGTGTCGATACTGTCGAACGGTAAGACCGTTCCGCATTACGCGGTTGCGCGCAACAACGCAGACCCCAAAGTGGTCAAAGTGCTGCTGGCGCATGGCATCGGGCCGAACTGGTTTCCACCCAGCGGCGTATATCACGACCGCTCGATGCTGCAAGCGGCAATCATGGGCCGGAACCTGCAGGTCATCAAGCTGCTGGTCGAGCGCGGTGCCGATATCAACTACGTCGATCCATTCTCGGGTTCGGCATTGCACATGGCATTAGATGGCATCGATTTCTACATTCCAGCCTATTTGGTCGAGGCTGGCATCGATCTCAAGCTGCTCGACAGCACTTCGCCCGAGATCAAGAACCCGCGGGCGATCAAGCAGACCGCAATAGAAAAGTTTTGTCAGTTCCAAGGAGGCAGACGCGGGGACGACCCCCTACCCGAAGCCGCCGACGGCTGGCGCGTCTTCACCGCCGCCTTGGCCAAGCGCAGCGTGACCATGCCTTGCGGGCTGTGAATATTCTGGAAATAGCGAGGACAAGATGGGCGTTTTCTCTGAACTCCTGTTCCAGCTGCTCTTTCTTTTTCAATCCGCCATTGGAGGCTCCATGATCACGACCGACAAGGTGTTCGCCGACCCGCGGGTGGCGCAGCTGGCCAATGCTGCACAGGATGGCGACCTGACCCGCATCGAGAAACTGATCAAGGCCGGTGCGCCGGTCAAGTTCGTCGGCCAAGAAGGCATGACGGTGACGCACTATGCGCTGCGTGCGCGTCGTAACGCGCCGCGGGTGATGGAGCTGCTGCTCAAGGCTGGCGCCGATCCGGTCTCGATGCTATCGAATGGCGAGAGCGTGCCATCCTATGCTGTGTCGCGTGACAACGCTGACCCCGAGGTGGTCAAGGTTCTGCTGGAAAATGGCATCGGCACGAACTGGTTTCCGCCCCCCAGTGAACGGTACCAAAAGATGTCGTTATTGCAGAACGCTGTCATGGGACACAACCTGCCAGTCATCAAGCTGCTGGTTGAGCGTGGCGCCGACATCAACTATGTGCATCCGATTTCAGGCTCGGCGCTGCACTACGCCTTGAACGGCACCGACTTCTACAGGGCCGCCTATCTGGTCGAGGCCGGCATAGACCTCAAGCTGCTCGATTACACCTCACCCGAGATCAAGAACCCGCGCCCAGTACGTCGTACTGCGATCGAGAAGTTCTGCCACTTTGACGGCGGCAAGCGCGGGGACGACCCACTGCCCGAAGCCGCCGACGGCTGGCGCGTCTTCACCGCCGCCTTGGCCAAGCGCGGTGTGACCATGCCCTGCGGGCTATGAATGTTCTGGAAAATCAGTTTCTTGCAGCATAGCCTGGCTGGCAGCACATCTTCGATGTCACGCCGTGCCGATACCGCTCTGCCCGGGCGGGCGAGCGACTATATCAGGCCGACCCTGGCCTAGCGAGTACAGCAGTGAATCTGCAGACCATAGAGCCGTTCCAGCTGGTCGATTTCTGAGCTGCCTATGCGACAGTGAATGGTCGGGTGAACGTGATCTTGCCGCGCATAGCTTTCTGAGCTGCCTATGCGGCAGTGAATTCCCCTTCTGGCCGATTCATGACTTTCGAGCATTTCTGATGCTGCCTATGCAGCAGTGAATCTCGCCTTTCGGCACTACTGGACCGTCGACGATTTCTGAGCTGCCTATGCGGCAGTGAATGACCTGCGCAAGGCTCGTGGCGACAAGGGTTGTTTCTGAGCTGCCTATGCGGCAGTGAATTCCATCAGTTGCCGATGGCGGATATCCATCTTTTTCTGAGCTGCCTATACGGCAGTGAATCTTGTCCATCAGGTCGGCAGCTCCTGCGTAACTTTCTAAGCTGCCTATGCGGCAGTGAATCGCGGTCGTGTCGCTGTCAGCCGTCATCACCGTTTCTGAGCTGCCTATGCGGCAGTGAATTTTGGAATCCGGTCAGGCTTAAAATTCCACCAATTTCTGAGCTGTTTATGCGGTCAGTGAATGTCGAACTCGACCGAACGGCCACCCTTGAACATTTCTAAGCTGCCTATGCGGCAGTGAATCAGCAGCATACCCGTGGTGATGCCCTGGTCCGTTTCTGGGCTGCCTATGCGGCAGTGAATGATGCGGTTGTCGGTCGGGTCGCCGTTGATGTTTTCTGAGCTGCCTATGCGGCAGTGAATGGTAGGTGGTCGAAGTGGTCGACCTCGGGCAATTTCTGAGCTGCCTATGCGGCAGTGAATGACGCTGCGCGCCACCTACAGAGACGCCCAGATTTCTGAGATGCCTATGCAGCAGTGAATCGGACACGCGCCGACTGTTCGATGACCTGCACTTTCTGAGCTGCCTATGCGGCAGTGAATTCGAATGGTTTTTCGCCCTTCGGTTGCTTCTTTTTCTGAGCTGCCTATGCGGCAGTGAATGAGCCGTTCAAGGCGGCGGTCAAGCTGGACGATTTCTGAGCTGCTTATGCGGCAGTGAATCGTTGACCCGGTACAGCTTGTCTGCGCTCACCTTTCTGAGCTGCCTATGCGGCAGTGAATGGCACCGATCCTGCTGCATCCGCTTTCATGATTTTCTGAGCTGCCTATGCGGCAGTGAATATTTTGGATCAAAAGCGGATCGCACATGCCCTTTTCTGAGCTGCCTATGCGGCAGTGAATAAAACCTGGGCCTGATTGAGCGCGCATGGCGATTTCTGAGCTGCCTATGCGGCAGTGAATTCTGGAAAATCTTGCGGTTGGCGTACTCTTGCTTTCTGAGCTGCCTATGCGGCAGTGAATAAAGAAAATTTGTCATGTCTTGTTGTCGCTGTCTTTCTGAGCTGCCTATGCGGCAGTGAATAACGCAGAACCTGAAATGGGCCAGGCTGAGCTTTTCTGAGCTGCCTATGCGGCAGTGAATTCGACCACGATGCTCTCGGTCACCATGTTGACTTTCTGAGCTGCCTATGCGGCAGTGAATCAGCGCGTTGAAGTCGGCCTGCAGCTTGTCGTTTTCTGAGCTGCCGATGCGGCAGTGAATAATCGGCTTCTTTACATACCATCCCTGTTCGTTTTCTGAGCTGCCTATGCGGCAGTGAATGCAAAGCGCGCCGCCATGTCCTCACCTCGAATTTTCTGAGCTGCCTATGCGGCAGTGAATTCGCTGGACAAGCCTGCGCGCAAGCAGCGCCATTTCTGAGCTGCCTATGCGGCAGTGAATGCACCACTGACTTTTACTCGACGTGCAATGGCTTTCTGAGCTGCCTATGCGGCAGTGAATTGCCAGGTATAGGCCCCGAGCACCGCTTCGCTTTTCTGAGCTGCCTATGCGGCAGTGAATCTGCGCGCGCTCGAGCGCCGATCGCAGGAACGTTTCTGAGCTGCCTATGCGGCAGTGAATCGGGATCGGCTTCCTGGTCGCCAATCGCGGTTTTTCTGAGCTGCCTATGCGGCAGTGAATCCTTGTCTCACCCCGGAGCCGCTACTGCTGGCTTTCTGAGCTGCCTATGCGGCAGTGAATGGCCCCATCAGCCAGGATGCCGAGCGCCGCCTTTTCTGAGCTGCCTATGCGGCAGTGAATGTCGAGCTGGTGCGCGCCGGCCATGAGTCCAATTTCTGAGCTGCCTATGCGGCAGTGAATCATCCGGCCCGCAACGGCTCTGGCCTGGTGCCTTTCTGAGCTGCCTATGCGGCAGTGAATGTTGCCGCCATACCGAACCTGGCGCTGTCCCTTTTCTGAGCTGCCTATGCGGCAGTGAATATCAATGCAAGCGCGCCACATCCGGCCGCCAATTTCTGAGCTGCCTATGCGGCAGTGAATGAACTCACGCTGGCGCTGATCCAGTCGCAGCATTTCTGAGCTGCCTATGCGGCAGTGAATCTGAATCCCGTGGCCGATTCGGTCGCCTTCGTTTTCTGAGCTGCCTATGCGGCAGTGAATATAGGGTCTTTTCGGTACTGCCGCTTCGCGTTTTTCTGAGCTGCCTATGCGGCAGTGAATCCACTTCGAGTCACTTTCAGCGCCGAAGAGCTTTTCTGAGCTGCCTATGCGGCAGTGAATCATCTGAGAAAAATTAATGTAATGCCGGTGGTTTTCTGAGCTGCCTATGCGGCAGTGAATCGCTTGGCTCTCCTTGCTGTCAAGCGCTTCGATTTCTGAGCTGCCTATGCGGCAGTGAATGCCGAGCTCGCAGAGTTCGGCGCCGAACTCAATTTCTGAGCTGCCTATGCGGCAGTGAATAGATGCTGTCGCCGCGCTTGCTCTTCCAGTGCTTTCTGAGCTGCCTATGCGGCAGTGAATAGGGAACTGTCTAGCTTCGGTGTGTCCGTTTTTTTCTGAGTTGCCTATGCGGCAGTGAATAGTCGATATGTAGCTCCAGCCAAAACGGAGCTTTTCTGAGCTGCCTATGCGGCAGTGAATCGCCACCGGCTCCTGCTCGCCTTGCGGCTGCTTTTCTGAGCTGCCTATGCGGCAGTGAATTGTTGCGCGCGCTGGGCTGCCAATTCCTGTTTTTTCTGAGCTGCCTATGCGGCAGTGAATTCAGGCCCTGGTCGTCCCAGCGCTTCATGCTTTTTCTGAGCTGCCTATGCGGCAGTGAATCGCGACGTCGGCATCTTCGACGGCAACATTCTTTTCTGAGCTGCCTATGCGGCAGTGAATGATTTGAGCTTTCTCCCGCTGAAGGTCAGCAATTTCTGAGCTGCCTATGCGGCAGTGAATGGGCGTGAGCGCTCTTTTTACATGGGCAGCAATTTCTGAGCTGCCTATGCGGCAGTGAATTTGTCAATTCATCGTATACAGGCGCTGTATACTTTCTGAGCTGCCTATGCGGCAGTGAATGCATTCGACACCGACGCGCAGAACACCGCCGTTTTCTGAGCTGCCTATGCGGCAGTGAATAGGGCGTGCTGATCAACATGGCGTTTCAAATTTTTCTGAGCTGCCTATGCGGCAGTGAATGACTCGCGCAAACCAGGGGCTGGGCTGAGACCTTTCTGAGCTGCCTATGCGGCAGTGAATGTCGCGCGGGCCCGGGCTGGCCGGGCGGCAAATTTCTGAGCTGCCTATGCGGCAGTGAATTTGATGAGGCCGAGAGCGTAAGTGAGACGGCATTTTCTGAGCTGCCTATGCGGCAGTGAATGGATCATGGCCGGCACATGCTCGTCAGGCTCATTTCTGAGCTGCCTATGCGGCAGTGAATGCTTCCTTGGCGCGCAGCACGCCGTCCTCGACTTTCTGAGCTGCCTATGCGGCAGTGAATGCGGGTACTCGCCCCATGTGTAGATGCTCTGGTTTCTGAGCTGCCTATGCGGCAGTGAATCCGGAGTAACGCGCGAACAGCTCACGGGTATATTTCTGAGCTGCCTATGCGGCAGTGAATTACATCCGCGATCCACGCTTCGAGACATTGATTTTCTGAGCTGCCTATGCGGCAGTGAATTTGTAAAGCGCATCAGCCAGCCGCAGGGCTTTTTTCTGAGCTGCCTATGCGGCAGTGAATTCCCGGAACACAGGAAAACCCGTGACCGTCACTTTCTGAGCTGCCTATGCGGCAGTGAATAGCAGGTCGGCCAGCTGGCCGGCGTCGATGGTTTTCTGAGCTGCCTATGCGGCAGTGAATGTTTTGAGATTGGCCGCAGGCATCGCCATGGTTTTCTGAGCTGCCTATGCGGCAGTGAATATCCTTCATCGACTGCTGATCGGTTTTCTGCTTTTTCTGAGCTGCCTATGCGGCAGTGAATGTTTCCAACTCAGAAACCGATTCGGGCACCTTTTTCTGAGCTGCCTATGCGGCAGTGAATGCTACCTGGTAGCTATCTGCTCGACCTGGAGATTTCTGAGCTGCCTATGCGGCAGTGAATGCACCCCTTATGACAAATAGCCATCTGAGCTATTTCTGAGCTGCCTATGCGGCAGTGAATTCTTCGAGCGTGGGGGCGTCGAGGCTTTCGTATTTCTGAGCTGCCTATGCGGCAGTGAATACCTTGCCGATGATGGCCCGCAGCGGCTGGCTTTTCTGAGCTGCCTATGCGGCAGTGAATGGCGGCTTGAACAGATCCATGACCTGCTTCTTTTTCTGAGCTGCCTATGCGGCAGTGAATGCCGGCCGTCCAGGAAGTCAGCGCCACATCCCTTTCTGAGCTGCCTATGCGGCAGTGAATGCCTTCTCGAACATGGGCGCGCACGTCGTCTCTTTCTGAGCTGCCTATGCGGCAGTGAATCATGCGCCGGGGCGAGATCACAGGCTTGCTGTTTTCTGAGCTGCCTATGCGGCAGTGAATTCACGAATGACTCCCGGTTTCATCTCTGTAATTTTCTGAGCTGCCTATGCGGCAGTGAATGACGTGCAAGTAACACGTCACTTTAGTCTCATTTTCTGAGCTGCCTATGCGGCAGTGAATTCCTTGTCCTGCCGGTTTCTGGACTCGCAGAATTTCTGAGCTGCCTATGCGGCAGTGAATCCACCCATAGCAGCCCTGGCCGTAGTAGTGAATTTCTGAGCTGCCTATGCGGCAGTGAATTTTTTGTCGTGCTCATGGTTTCCTCTCCTGGTTTTCTGAGCTGCCTATGCGGCAGTGAATCAATAGCCCATCGAGGCCGTCCGAATAGATCGTTTCTGAGCTGCCTATGCGGCAGTGAATGAACCTCATCAATTACCAAAATTGCACCATCATTTCTGAGCTGCCTATGCGGCAGTGAATTTGAATTCACCACAATTTGCAATTTTATGTTATTTCTGAGCTGCCTATGCGGCAGTGAATGCTTCATTGATTTCAATGGCCCAAATTGAATGTTTCTGAGCTGCCTATGCGGCAGTGAATCAAGAGGATGCCCACCATTTCATGCGTTTTTTTTCTGAGCTGCCTATGCGGCAGTGAATGATCACCAGGGCCTCGACGACTACCCGCTGGTTTTCTGAGCTGCCTATGCGGCAGTGAATTTAGTGGCTCGACTTACAATTAATGGCCTTACGTTTCTGAGCTGCCTATGCGGCAGTGAATGTTGTCCGTCTGATGTAACGGTGTCTGTTGCTTTTCTGAGCTGCCTATGCGGCAGTGAATCGCCAGCGAGGTCGGCAGCTTGCCTTCCTGCATTTCTGAGCTGCCTATGCGGCAGTGAATGGCGCCCGATGGCGGGTCGGCGCGCTATCCATTTTCTGAGCTGCCTATGCGGCAGTGAATGTGTTTGCCTTCGTTGGCGCGGGCCTTGACCGTTTCTGAGCTGCCTATGCGGCAGTGAATTCTTTCTTGGCCGCCTTGCGCTTGCGCAGGAATTTCTGAGCTGCCTATGCGGCAGTGAATGGCGTCGAGGCCCGCGTCGAAGCCGCTGTGAATTTCTGAGCTGCCTATGCGGCAGTGAATCTCGGCATCAACGCGCGTCATAAAAACAGCCATTTCTGAGCTGCCTATGCGGCAGTGAATACCTCGTTCGAGGTGATCGGCGAGAACGTCGGTTTCTGAGCTGCCTATGCGGCAGTGAATGAGCATCTTGGTCTTGAGCAGGCCTTCGGCGCTTTCTGAGCTGCCTATGCGGCAGTGAATCTGCTCATTCTTCAGCGGCTCGCGCTGCAGGATTTCTGAGCTGCCTATGCGGCAGTGAATAGCATCGCGTCGAGGTCGTCGTCGGCCAGGATTTTCTGAGCTGCCTATGCGGCAGTGAATGCGAAGTCCTGGCCCGGGTCGCCCTCGTTGTTTTTCTGAGCTGCCTATGCGGCAGTGAATGCTAATCAGGAACCATTAGGTCAGACGCAGGATTTCTGAGCTGCCTATGCGGCAGTGAATTCGCTGAACTCGGCTTCGACCTGCTGCGTTTCTTTCTGAGCTGCCTATGCGGCAGTGAATCGCGCCGTCGAGGCGGTAGGTGTGCGAGATCTTTTCTGAGCTGCCTATGCGGCAGTGAATGCGGTTTTTCAGCGAAAGCGCGTGACGGTCGATTTCTGAGCTGCCTATGCGGCAGTGAATTCGGCACTGGTATACCATTCAAAAACTTCCTTTTTCTGAGCTGCCTATGCGGCAGTGAATTCCTCCGGGATGAAGTCGAGCCGATCGAGCATTTTCTGAGCTGCCTATGCGGCAGTGAATTGGTGGTCGAGCTGATCGAGGCCACGCGCAGCTTTCTGAGCTGCCTATGCGGCAGTGAATCGACCGCCTGGCCTCTATGCGCGGCGACGTGTTTTCTGAGCTGCCTATGCGGCAGTGAATATGACATTCGGCACGATCGCCCCCTCGTTACTTTTCTGAGCTGCCTATGCGGCAGTGAATGAGTCCAGGCCCAGGCCGTTGGTCTTCTGGATTTTCTGAGCTGCCTATGCGGCAGTGAATAAAAGCAGCCAACAGGAGCGATGCACCGATCATTTCTGAGCTGCCTATGCGGCAGTGAATGTTCTCGGGCGCTGCGATCTCGCCCAGGTTCGTTTCTGAGCTGCCTATTCGGCAGTGAATAGATTGCGATCAGCTTGATCGTGCAGCGGTACTTTCTGAGCTGCCTATGCGGCAGTGAATCGGCACTGGTATACCATTCAAAAACTTCCTTTTTTCTGAGCTGCCTATGCGGCAGTGAATACGCAGCAGGTCGAAGCCGAGTTCAGCGAAATTTTCTGAGCTGCCTATGCGGCAGTGAATCGACGTCTCGCGCGTGCGTGGCCGCGGCGCTTTTTCTGAGCTGCCTATGCGGCAGTGAATGGGATTGCGGCCTCGATGGCTTCGGTCGTTGTTTTCTGAGCTGCCTATGCGGCAGTGAATGTTGACCGGGAAGAACGCAGCCAGCAGCTTCGTTTCTGAGCTGCCTATGCGGCAGTGAATCTGGCGACTGCTGCCGTCCTATTTTTGCGGAATTTCTGAGCTGCCTATGCGGCAGTGAATGCTCCCGACAGCTTCCTGACCGGCTCGATCGCTTTCTGAGCTGCCTATGCGGCAGTGAATGCAGCTGAAGCGCACGCAGGGGACGCGCAACTTTTCTGAGCTGCCTATGCGGCAGTGAATGGCACCCTGACGGCCAGCTTTGGGCGCTTGCTTTTCTGAGCTGCCTATGCGGCAGTGAATATCGCCGACAAGGGCATGGAGGCCGCCGACAATTTCTGAGCTGCCTATGCGGCAGTGAATGGCTTCGAGCACCGCGGCTTCGCGGGCCTTCATTTCTGAGCTGCCTATGCGGCAGTGAATGATGCGCGATGTCGCGTTCGAGCACGGCGATTTTTCTGAGCTGCCTATGCGGCAGTGAATGCTGCCTGGTCTATGCCGTGGGCGCGCTCGATTTTCTGAGCTGCCTATGCGGCAGTGAATTAATTTTATTATTGTCGGGTAATTGAGGTTGTTTTCTGAGCTGCCTATGCGGCAGTGAATACCCTTTAACTCGTCCGCTGCGTGAGCCATTGTTTCTGAGCTGCCTATGCGGCAGTGAATAGACGTAACGATAGCGGACTTAACCCATTCAATTTCTGAGCTGCCTATGCGGCAGTGAATCAGCTTTGCCAGTGGATGGGCTGCGGCGTCCATTTCTGAGCTGCCTATGCGGCAGTGAATGTCTATTGGGTGCGATCCGTCACCATAACGCTTTTCTGAGCTGCCTATGCGGCAGTGAATATTTGATACAGCAGATGGACTAATGATAGGCTTTTCTGAGCTGCCTATGCGGCAGTGAATCTGCTCTGCTGCCTCATCGGCTCCGCTGAGTCTTTCTGAGCTGCCTATGCGGCAGTGAATGTGGTTTCATTCCTCAAATCGCCACCAGTCAATTTCTGAGCTGCCTATGCGGCAGTGAATGATATTTTCATTACTACTCAATCCCCGCGCTTTTTCTGAGCTGCCTATGCGGCAGTGAATTCGTCGGCCGCGTCTTGATTTCACTCGGTATTTTTCTGAGCTGCCTATGCGGCAGTGAATGCCACCAGGTTTTGCTTCGGCGCTGCCATGCATTTCTGAGCTGCCTATGCGGCAGTGAATCGTGAAGTAGCCGACCGGTCCGGTCCAGTCGCTTTCTGAGCTGCCTATGCGGCAGTGAATTTGCAGTTGCAGGCCGTCGCGGGCGAGCAGCTTTTCTGAGCTGCCTATGCGGCAGTGAATAGGTTCAGCGGGTCTGGCGTCCTCGCGGTCCTTTTCTGAGCTGCCTATGCGGCAGTGAATTTTGTACAAAAATCGTTTAACGATTTCGTAACTTTCTGAGCTGCCTATGCGGCAGTGAATTGAACTTGATAGAGGAAGCCAGCAGAGCAAAATTTCTGAGCTGCCTATGCGGCAGTGAATATAGCGCCCGAGTATTCCAGTATCCCTGATATTTTCTGAGCTGCCTATGCGGCAGTGAATGGCTGGGGCGCTGAGAATGCGGCTTGTCCTTCTTTCTGAGCTGCCTATGCGGCAGTGAATTTTTCAGCGACTGGGACGGACTGGGAAGGCTGTTTCTGAGCTGCCTATGCGGCAGTGAATTCACGCCGGGCGCGATGTCTGGATCAGATCGATTTTCTGAGCTGCCTATGCGGCAGTGAATTGTAGCGGGTCGCCCGCGCGCACCAGCTGGTATTTCTGAGCTGCCTATGCGGCAGTGAATCTCGATCTTGGAGAGGATCGACACCTCGACCGTTTCTGAGCTGCCTATGCGGCAGTGAATGTGGCTCTGCTGCGGCTGCTGCTGCCGCAGCTTTTCTGAGCTGCCTATGCGGCAGTGAATGTCGACCACGGTGCGGCGGCGGGCGCCGTCCTTTTCTGAGCTGCCTATGCGGCAGTGAATAGCAGCAGCAGCGGTTCACAAACACCCCGATTTTTCTGAGCTGCCTATGCGGCAGTGAATTCGCGCATTGATTGGTCGGCATGTGCATATCATTTCTGAGCTGCCTATGCGGCAGTGAATTGGTGCGCGTCAATGGCGACCTTGGCCGGCTGTTTCTGAGCTGCCTATGCGGCAGTGAATGACATTGGCGGTGTGAAGGCCGGCGTCGGCGCTTTCTGAGCTGCCTATGCGGCAGTGAATCATGCCGCGCAGTCGGCCACCTTCCGCACAAATTTCTGAGCTGCCTATGCGGCAGTGAATCGTACCTGCAGCGTCCTGAAACAGCGTGCTCATTTCTGAGCTGCCTATGCGGCAGTGAATTCGTCCAGCTGCACGCCACGGCTGGCGCACCATTTCTGAGCTGCCTATGCGGCAGTGAATTCGCCAAGCCCAAGAAGACCATCGACCACGACTTTCTGAGCTGCCTATGCGGCAGTGAATGCTGCTCTGGGGTTCCGCTGCTCTTGCCGGATTTTCTGAGCTGCCTATGCGGCAGTGAATGCGTGTTTGGCGTCCTCGTGGTCCTGGTGCCATTTCTGAGCTGCCTATGCGGCAGTGAATTTGGCGACGCCAGGCGACATCTCGTTGACATATTTCTGAGCTGCCTATGCGGCAGTGAATAAGAGGCCAGGAGGCGCTTTCCTCGCAGCGTTTTTCTGAGCTGCCTATGCGGCAGTGAATTACGTGCCAGACATCGCGCCGTTCGCTGGAAATTTCTGAGCTGCCTATGCGGCAGTGAATGGCTGGGCTTTCATGGATCAATAATGCTGTTATTTCTGAGCTGCCTATGCGGCAGTGAATAAGCCGATTTATAAAGCTCAAATGCCTTTTTTTTTCTGAGCTGCCTATGCGGCAGTGAATCGGCGTCAGGCCCATGTCGCGCAGCTGCTCGCTTTCTGAGCTGCCTATGCGGCAGTGAATATAGAGCTCGCGCACCACGTCGATGCTGATCTTTTCTGAGCTGCCTATGCGGCAGTGAATGCTGTAGCGGGCGCGATCGCCGCTGTGTGGCTTTTCTGAGCTGCCTATGCGGCAGTGAATGGCAGCCTGCTCGACAGTGAATTCGCCGGCGATTTCTGAGCTGCCTATGCGGCAGTGAATGCATCCCCTTCGCAAGTCGGCGGAACACCACATTTCTGAGCTGCCTATGCGGCAGTGAATTAGTGCCATCGCCCGCAATCACTCGTCGGAACTTTCTGAGCTGCCTATGCGGCAGTGAATGCATCTGACAATGTTGGGCGCGTCGTTGTTATTTTCTGAGCTGCCTATGCGGCAGTGAATCAGGAGTTTTCCACTGCTGAGGATCAGTATTTTTTCTGAGCTGCCTATGCGGCAGTGAATAAGACCATCTTGAGGCTAAAGCATTGATCTTAAAAGATATTTCCGAAAACCATCGACAATACCATTCTTCCGGACACCAACGTAACCTGTTGATTTCAATAGGACTGAACCTCCTCGAAGAAAAAAGGGTGCGAGCCTGATCAGAACCAGGGAACCGTTGCACCTTGCTGACTCAACCCGTAAGCGCTGAACTCACCGGGCAGTGGCGTGGTCTGCAGCGGTCCATGCTGAACGAACAGGAAAAAGTGCTGACCGGTGCTGCGACTGTGCAGTTGGACATAGGGTAGCGAAGTACGCTCGGCGGCCTCATCAGGGATTCGCCGCAAGGCCTCTTCGGCATCCACTTGACCCGGATGGCGTTTGACAAGGCGTCGGCGTAGACGCTCTGCGCTACTTTGGATCTGGATGCGACGAACCACGCGGTGCCCCTGACAAATGTCTGGCACTTTCAAAAGTTCCGGTTGCGGCTGTTCCAGATGATCCCGCATGCCTTTGAGCCAATGCAAGGCCATGAGTTCGTCCAGCGCCGTGTCACTACCGTGCAGGCGTATCACTGAACCGAGACTGCGACGAACGCCCTCCTGGTGTCTGGGAAAGCTCAGCCCGATACCCGATCCGGCCGGATTGTTCGCTCGCACATCACACAAGGCACGGTGCAGCTTGGCATACAGGGCATTCATCAGCTGCGAGACCGGGAACTCAGGATCTGGCAGCAAGGCCAACTCCACATAATGGGTAAGTGATGGATCAACCGTCACCACCGGAGCAGAACTGGACATGCTGTCACTCCTTGCCAGCGTCACCGAATACGCCGCCACGGATGAGCGTGGCGATCACGAAATGCTGCTGCGGTATTGAAGGCACTTCATCGCGTAGCACCCAGTTGTCAAGCAGTGTGTAGAAATCAGACTTCTTGTTGGGCTGGCGATAGGCTTTGCCTTCGGTGGTGACCGAGCCATAAGGCTCAACCGCGATGGGCCGCATGCTCAGCTCACCTGCCTCGGGATACCAGGTGTCGATGGTGCGCAGCGCGTTGCCAATCTTCTGCGAATGCATGCCGGCCACGTTGTTGACCGAATACAGCGTCTTGCTCTTGTCGCCGCGACCACGGTCAAGGATCAGCTCCTGCGAAGGAAAGACCTCCTGACCAAACCCGATCCTCGCAAATGCAACGACCTGGAGCAACACATGTCGGGTGCCAGTCAAGCCACCAACCAGCAACTCGGCCAGCTCTCGCACCTCAGGGGCGTCCGCGTTGAATTCACGCAGCGACAAGCCGAGGGCGTCAAAGGTCCAGCTGCGCGCGGACTGGCCGTCCTGCAGGTGAGACACGCGCACCTCCACGGCTTCGGCACCGACACGGTTGCGCCACAAGAAACGGCCATTGGCCAAGTTGTGGGCATAGCGGGTCGCCAGCGCACCATAACCCTGGTTGGCGACATAGCTCGCTACCACCTGCAGCAGCTTGGCCTTGTATTCGGCACTGTTGCAAGCCGAGGGCATGCCTGCCCCGCCCAGCACACGCAGGGTATAGCTCACGCGCAAGGTATCGGCTTCAGCGGGCAAGGCAGCAACGTCCACGGTCTGCAGATTGGGATTGGCGATCGCTGCATCGAGCTTGGCGGGGTCCTGATCCTTGGTCTTGAGCCGATTGGAGATCGTGCCGCGCACCGACTTGGTTTGAACGGCGATCGGCTGCCAGCCTTTGTCGTTGCCGCGCTCGGCCCACAGACCCGCATGAAACAGTGCATCTGACGGATCAAGCTTGCGTTCGAAGGCCAGCACCGAAGCGGTGGACAAGGCAGCGGAATTTTTCTTGGTAGCCATGTTGAATCTCTCCTGAAAGTGATGGAGTCAATACTGTGCAACTGCGAGGGATGCGAAAGATGAAGCCTGGAAGCTGACCGCTGATTCGGCGCTGACAGCCACGGCAGGCGGCGGTGCAAGGTAATCGTTGCGGCAGCGGTACAAGCCTGCGTCCGGGTCGTGATCGGCATACCACAGCAGATCGTTCACGCGGCTCAGACGATGCGGACTGAGCCACTGCCCCAGGGAATAGACACTCTCGACAAAGCGGAATGGCGTGTTGTGGTCGCGTGTGCCCGTGACCTCCCCAGGGCTATAAAGCTGGCTCAATGCGGCATAGCCGACTGGAATGGGCACGATCCAGCCAGCATTGCGGTCGTGCTGCCAGCTCACGGTCTCCAGCTGTTCGCCAGTCTGTGGGTGTGCCGAAACGCTGCGCTGAGCGTGATAGTTCAGCCTCGACAAGTCCAGCCACGCATCCAGCAGACTTGAGCCGGGCTGGGTGGCTTTCAGCTTCACATGGTGGGCAAGCAGCAAGTCGTCACGCGACACGAGCGCAAATCCGGGCAACCAACGCAAACGCCATTGGCGAAAAGCCTTGGCCTGAATCGCTTCGTCCGGCGCCAGCGCCAGCAGTTGTGGGCGCTTCTGCCGCGCGGTAGGGCCACCCGCACTGCGTGGCCAGGCCGGCATCACACTGCCCCCGGCCACACGCATGCCAGCCAGTCGGTCGGCGATTGCCTGGGCCACGCGCTGGCGCGTGACTTCATCGCTGCCGACCACCTCACCCAACACGCCAAACACCAGCGAGATGTCGAGATGCATGCGCCCCTCTTCCACGATGGAGGCAGAACTGCCGTCCTTGTTGACGGGGTTGCGCGTCAGCCGGAAGGCACGGGTGTAGCTCCCCTCGGTGGTTTGAGCCTCGTAACCATGGCAGATGACGCCCACCCCGTTGAAGCTGAGTCCCAGCTCGGCGCCCACGCTGCGCTCGATGCTCTGCATGGTGCCCAGCAGCGCCGACATGGCGGGTGCACCCCAGGTCAACGGACTGGAAATGGCGTTGGCATTCTGGATGCGGAGTCGCGGCACCACCAGCACGCCGTTGATCTTGGGCAGTTTAGTCGGCATGGCTCATCTCCCATTCATAGGCGGCCAGTTCATCAGCCAGATCGGTTTGCCAGTGTTGGAATTCCGGATCGCCCATATGCAGCCTTTGCTTGCTACTGAGTTGTCCGTTCAGCCAGTTGGCGTAGCGACCCGCCAGCACGTCGGCCCAATCGCCGGGCCGATTGGTCGCGGCACCAGCATCGACCCATGTTTTTTCTGCAGGATGCAGATGGCATTCGGGATCGTTACTCCAGCCCTCGGGCAGGCTACGGAAAGCAGCACCGAACAACACGAAATGGGACACCAGCTCGGCGGCGAGTTCATCACGCGTGTCACGCGTCAACATCGTCCTGGGTGGATTGGTTTCCAGGTAGTCACGCAGGGCCTTGACACCCTGCCACACACCGTCCTGGCGCTCAAAGCGCTTGAACAAGCTCTCGGCCCGCAGCAATGGAGCCAGCTCGCGCGCCTGCCAGACGGGAGGCAGCGATGCCAGCAGGTAGTTCTCACCACGGCGTTCGCTGTTGAGCTGCGACACATTCTGCGGTTTCGTGCCACCCAGCTTCTGCACCGCCAGGTTGGGATAGTCGCGCGTGGGTCGCTCATGGAATTGCTTGTCCCGGCGCGCCTGGCGCGCGGCCTTGGCCGCCTCGCTGAAGCGATCGTCCTGGATGGTGGCATGCACTCGATGCGCCAGCGAAGTGGCGTACAGCGGGGCCAGCAAATGGAAGTCCGCATCGTTGAGCGGGTCTTCCCCCACCAGCCAGTACACCTGCTTGGCCAGCCCATGGCTGGCTAGCTGACCTCTGGCTTGCACCAGACTGCAAAATGCCTCAACCCATTCAGCCGCTTGTCCAGGATCATCGCTCAGTGCAGCGGCGACATCGGAGTCCCCGGCGAGCATCAGGTCCAGCAGGCTTTGCTCTTCGTGTTCCAGCTTGAGGAGCTTGTAGACGTCGAGCGCTGCGGCATTGCCCACCACATCGCCAGCAAAATCGTCGCCAAGACAATAGCTTCCCACCAAGGAGAGCGTTGCCAGGCTGGCGGGCGGACAGTAGAGATTGGTCCCTTTGGCGTCCGGATGCGTCGGCTTGAGGGAATGGGTCACGGCCTGGATCTGGCTGACGCGGCGCGCGGCGTCTTCCAGCCAGACGCGCGGTTCAAACTGCGCTCGCAGTTGCTCGACGGCGGCATCCCGCTTGGGGTCATCGGCCTTCAGCTTCTCCAGCTTGCCGTCACGCCGTTCCGTCAGGAACTGCGTGATGACCGCCCGGATGGCTGCGGACCTCACGGATGGATTCGACATGGATCTCCCTGATTGCCGGTGTCACAGACCGGTTGCTTGAATGCTAGACTTCCGGGAGCCTAACGTCAATCCATTACGTGTTTAAAATTTAATTTTTTAACATGGCAATCGTCAAAGACGCTATCCTTCCGTCCGTAACTGCCGCGAGGCAGCTCAGAAAATTACCTGTTTGAAAAGGGTGTTTCCATTCACTGCCGCACAGGCAGCAGGCCGGCCCAGCCGGCCTTTTTCATCGTCTTCTGATAAAGCCCAGCACCGGATGCGAGCGCCAGCCTTGCTGACTTTTCGGCAGGCTCAAGGTCGCGAAGCGTTCGGCACAGGCTTGTAGGCCAAGACCGCGCGCCTCGGCTAACTCGGAAATGGCTTGGTCGTAGCTCTGTTCAAACCAGGGTGAGATGCCGTGGCCGCGCACGGCGTCATCGGAAATGCGTTCGTGAAGGGAACGTTCCACGGGCTGATACAGGCGCCGCCCTCGATCGGCATCCAGCACCTCGGTCAGTTCGACCTCGCCGGTGTCGTCGTTGGGGCGCAGGCACAAATCGACATGCACGACCGGGTCGTACCGGAACGGTGAGTGCTGCGGCAACATGGCTGTGAGCAGTGCATCGGCGGCGGGCTCGTGCCACCACGAGGCGGCATTGACGGGCACCATCGTCGCCAGTGCCGCAGCACCGCCCGAACGTAACTGGCGTGGGGTCAGGGTCACGGGCTTGACCTCGACGGGCAGCATCGCGGCCTGCAGCCGCGCATGCTCCAGATCCACCAACCGCAAGGTAGGCGCAAAGACCTCAGGGGCCGCAGCCAGTAGGCGCGGTCGGGCGTCGATCACCTCCCGCTCCTCGGGTCGCAGCAGGGCACTGAGCTGATGGGTCTGGAGCTTGAAGGCGCCATCATCCTCAAACCCTGGACGCTGGAAAGCCGCCCGACCCGGTTGACTGAAGTGGCGCAGATTGGTGTCGAACACCACGATGTTCGGCAGCGTGCAGGGGCCGGGCCGGTGTCGCCGAACTCGTCCGGCCAGCTGGATCAGGGAACGCATGGACGAAGGCTCCACCACGGCCCAGTCGTAGTCGTGGTCCCGGCCGACCTCTGTGACGGGCGATCCCAGCACGATGAAGAGATGGTTCTTGGCGTGAGGGTGTGCCTCCAGCCTGGCTCGAATATCGGGTAGCGAGAACACCGCCGCGGGCTGGTGTCGCAGCAGCGTGGTGTCGAGCCGATGCTCGATGGCGGAGCGGATCAGCAGGGGAAACTGGGAATGGTAGACGCACAGGTGGATCTGCACTCCATCGGGCGCACCCTGCTGATACAAGGCCAGAGCCACCTGCACCAGGGGATCGATGTTGGCCATGCGGACGAGGCCGAAGCTGACACGACGGTCAGGTTGCTGCGGATCGGCGCTGTGATGGCGCCCGTGCAACATCAATGCCTGCTGCAGCACCAGACGGGCGAACTCAAGCGGGATTTGCTCCGGGCTCAAGCCACCCAATCGCAACGGCACCAGTTCATGGCAGCGACGCGCCTCAGCCCTTGTCAGACGAGCGTGGCGTTCGCGAGCAAAGGCCGTATGGGCACTCTCGAAAGCGGCAGCGCTGGCACAGGCCACTGCCGTCTGCTGTTCTTCATCCAGCCACAGGCATGCAATCTCGGGCGCAGTGGCGGCACCGGGTTGCTTGCCTCGATGGCGTTGGAACTCGATGCGGCCGGCGCGGTAGGCCATGAACAGGCCCTGCACCAGCGCGGGCGGCAGGGTTGCCGACGACAACAGGACCCGGCTGCCGAGCAGACCCGCCCAATGCACCAGGCGCGTGAGGGCGGGCAGATCAGCCACGTCGAAGTCGTCGGGCTCATCCAGCACCAGATCGCCACTCAGCAGGCGCAGCATGGGCGCGATCTGCCGGCCGCCGCGCTGGCTCTCCGTGGCCGGGGTAAGGTGGTCGATGGTGCAGACCAGCAGCGGCGCCAGCAACAAGGCGTTGATCTTCGGGTCATGTAGCGCGCGAGCCAGCAGGGGATTGAGGTCTGCGGGACCCGAGTCGCCGCTGAAATCCACATCGCTATCCTCGTCCAGCAGGGCCTGCACCGATGCGGAGCCCTGCCCCTCGGCCAGCGTCTCATAGTGCTCGAACAAGGCCCGACTGGCGCTGCCACCCACATGGATGGCGATCTGGTCGTCACGCAGCTGCAAGAGTTCGCGAAACGCCCGCCCGGTCTGCAGCGTGAGCGTGCGCAAACCCAGGGCGAAAGCACAGCGGAATCCGCGTTCGGGATCGGCCAGTGCGTGCATGACCCGGGCATTGCCCAGGGTCTTGCCGCAACCCGTACTGGCCATGTTGACGATGAAGGCACCGTGCTCGGCGGCCTGGCACCTCTTGCTGGCAGCCAGCTCGGCAGCCCGGTCTTGCCAGCGGTAGCGCGGATCGCTGCTGCGCTGACGCAGGGGTTTGTGGTCGCGCAACGTGGGCAGGTCTGCGGCGAAGCGAGGCAGTGCATGGGTGATGACACGGCTGTCGCGTGCCACGCCAAGCAGGTGCTCATCGAGTGTCTGGTTGCCGACCGACCGGCCCCTCTCCTTGCGCAGATTGGCCAGCAGGGGATAGCCTGGCGGCACCTCGACGCGGCCACTATCCCGACCGGTGGCCGTGATGCTGGAGTAGTGATGGTCCGCCAGCATCAGCGCCAGGCGCGCGAGGTGCATGACATAGGGCTGCTGCAACCAGGCAAAGCCAGCGCCCCGATCCGGGTGGGTGAGGCGTCGCTGCAGCCGCTCGGCCAGCCGTTTGGCCTGGACCCGCCAGTGAGGCGTCGTCACCGGCAGGCCGTGCGGGAACTCCCAGTAGGGCCCGACTTCCCGGTTCTTGTTCGCGGGGGTCGAGGGGGAAATGACGATTTCGTTCCAGCCCGCGTCGATCTTCAGCAAAGGGGCCTTGAGACTGGTCGCACTGAAATGCTCACTCTTCTGACCCAGCCGTTGCTGCTCGCCCTCCTTGTACGCAGGCAAGACCGGCAACCTGTGATGGGTCATGATCAGCCAAGCCACTGCTTGGGCAAGCGGGGCATGAGCCAGCGCCTGAAACGGAGGGCTAACCCCGGCATCGAGTCCGTCGCGCTCCAACCGCCCGCTGCGCCAGTCCAGCCAGGCAGCGTCGTCTTTTGGCGTGGGTTGCGCCAGGCGGGCCAGCCAAACGGCATCGTCATCTGCACCAACGAAGGCCTGAAACAGGCGCAGCGAGGTCCATTCGTGCCGGTAGCGATTGCGCTCCGTGAGCTTGCCAGCCATTCGCGCCTGGAAGGCAGCACTCGCCTTGCCGAGGTCGTGCAGCAATGAAGCCAGCGCGGCCAGCAGATGGATGTCCTCGGCGCTATGCCAGTCGTTCTCGTCCTCGACACGTAGCAGATTGCGTGTGGTGGTGTTGGTAGGCACCGCTCCTTGGCTGTTGAAGCGGCGGCGGTCGCCCACCACCCACAGCAACTCGGTGTGGTCGATGCCTCGCACCCAATGGCAGGCCACGGCGGTGTTCTTGCGGGCACTCTGACGCAGCAGACGATGCAGGGTCTCCAACCCGTCCTGCGTGATCGGGGTCTGCCAGGTGCGGTCTCCTCGACGTTCTGCAAACTGATCAAGAATACGACGAGTTTGCGTCAGCGCCCGCTTGTCACATTGCGAGATGAGCAGGATATTCATGCCGCGCCCTGTGTCGCGTGCGTGGTCGTCTGCTGCCCGAGTGTGAGGGCAGTCGCCTTGAGGGTATCGATCATGAAATCGAGCGACTCGGTACGAATCAGCGCCTCGACACAGCGTTGGCGAAACTCCTGTTCGCCGTGCCCCTTCATCGCCGAGGCAAAGGCCTGCGGCAGGATGACGGCATCCTTGATCAGGTCGGCCACATCGAACACCAGACCGCCACGCCGGGTTTTGCCATGCAACACGGCCAAACCATGCGGAATGCCCAGCACCCAGCAGGCGGTAGCCCCCAGTCCGTAGGCCAAATAGTTGCCGTGGTCGAGAAACTTGTTGGCGGCGTCAATGTTCTCTGGCGCGGGATCGCCCCGCTTGACGCGGGTGAAGTCACCGTAGCGGGTGGCACCCGCCGCCAGGCGATACAACTGCTTGGTCAGACGGGCCTCCTCGGTCATCAGCGCCGTGTGGTCCAACGCCTGTGCCTGTGCAGTGGCACTGGAACGCAACAAAACACCCAAGGCCTCCAGGTCGGGCGTGAAGCCCTGTTCCTTCAGTGCCTTGCTGCCAGCCCAATGCTGGCGCAGACGCTCCAGACGGGCATGCTGAAACTGCTTGGCCGCCTGCAGGCGCAGGCCATCATCAAACCAGAAGCGCACCCAATGCTGCAGGTACTCAGTGGGCCGGTATTCGCTTTGCGGTGGAATCCAGGCCACCTCCAAAACCTGCTCGACGCCTGCGAAGAGCGGCGTGCCGCCACCGCCGCAGAACCCCAGCATGACGCCGGCCTTGGCCAGCTCGCGCACCGCCGCCTGGGTGATGGAAGTGCCGGTGCCCAGCAACACCGTGGTGGTGTTGGCGATCGGGATGTTCCAGTAGAGCTGCTGCTTGCCTTGCTCGGTAACGTATTCCACGCGACCGCCATTGACCAGCACCCGGCAATGTTCCAGATAGTAGAGATTCGCGCGCTTGGAGTGAAGAATGGTCTTCAGATCTGAAGGATTAAAGTCTTGCATCAAGCCACCATCGGTACACCATCTTGTCAAGTGCGGAATATGCGTCATTGGCAAGCTTGATCGACAGCGCCAGCCGAAAGACAGCAAGCTAACGCGAAACAATGGCTACCGCTGGCGAGATCCACCTTCACTTTTGCGTTTTCAATATCAGGATATCTCGATAGCCATCGTACCCGATTTGGCTATTTAATTCGATAACAGGTTCGGATTTCAACTGAAGATCGGCTCGATGCCTGCCTGCCGATCGCAACAACGATCCACCGCGACGCATGCCGGTCAGCCATGGGACAATCTCCCCCCATGAACCCGCTCCTGTCACGCCTCCAGCCCTACCCCTTCGAGCGCCTGCGCCAGCTGTTTGCCGGCGTCACGCCCAACCCGGACTATCGCGCGATCAGCCTCGGCATCGGCGAGCCGCGCCATCCGACGCCCGCTTTCCTCAAGGACAAGCTGTGCGAGGCCGTCAACGCGCCCGACGGCGGTCTGGCGACCTACCCGGCCACGGCCGGCACGCCCGAACTCAAGAACGCCTGCGCGACCTGGATGCAGCGCCGCTACGGCCTGAGCCTGGACCCGGCCACGCAGATCCTGCCGGTGCTGGGCTCGCGCGAGGCGCTGTTCTCGCTGGCACAGGTGGTGGTCAACCCGCGCGCCTTTGCCGATTCCGCCGAGGGTGTCGAGCCGGTGGTGGTCTGCCCCAATCCTTTCTATCAGATCTACGAGGGCGCGGCCTATCTGTCGGGCGCCCAGCCCTGGTTCGCGCCGAGCGACCCCCAGCGCAACTTCGCGGTCGACTGGGCCAGCGTGCCGCAAGCAGTCTGGCAGCGCACCCAGCTGCTGTTCACCTGCTCGCCGGGCAACCCGACCGGCGCGGTGATGCCGCTGGACGAATGGAAGATGCTGTTCGAACTCAGCGACCGCTACGGCTTCGTGATCGCGTCGGACGAGTGCTACAGCGAGATCTATTTCCGCGACGAGGCGCCGCTCGGCGGCCTGGAAGCCGCGGCCAAGCTGGGCCGGACTGATTACAAGAACCTGATCGCGCTGACCAGCCTGTCCAAGCGCAGCAACGTCCCCGGCCTGCGCAGCGGCTTCGTCGCCGGCGACGCGGCGCTGATCAAGGCCTTCACGCTGTACCGCACCTACCACGGCAGCGCGATGAGCACCGTGATCCAGAGCGCGAGTGCCGCCGCCTGGCTCGACGAGCCGCACGTGATTGACAACCGCGAGCAGTACCGCGCCAAGTTCGCCGCCGTCACGCCGATTCTGGCCGAGGTCATGAACGTGGCGCTGCCCGACGCCGGTTTCTACCTCTGGGCCGAGGTGCCGGAAAAATTTGGCGGCCTGAGCGGCGGCGACGACACCGACTTCGCCAAGGCGCTGCTGGCTCAATACAATGTGACCGTTTTGCCGGGCAGCTACCTGGCGCGCGAGGCGCAGGGCTTCAACCCGGGCGCGCAGCGCGTGCGCATGGCGCTGGTCGCAGAAACATCCGAATGCGTCGAGGCCGCTCGCCGCATCGCAGAATTCATCAAGAACTCCCGCTAACAACAGCATCATGACCCAACAACTGCAACAGATCATCGAAAACGCCTGGGACAACCGCGCCCAGCTCTCGCCCGCCTCGGCACCGGCCGAAGTGCAGGAAGCGGTCGCGCATGTGATCGACCAGCTCGACAGCGGCAAGCTGCGCGTGGCCAGCCGCGAAGGCGTGGGTCAGTGGACGGTGCACCAGTGGCTCAAGAAGGCGGTGCTGCTGTCGTTCCGCCTGAAGGACAACGAGATCATCTCGGCCGGCGACCTGGGCTTCTACGACAAGGTGCAGACCAAGTTCGCGCACCTGTCGCCGCAGGAACTCGCTGCCACCGGCGTGCGCGTGGTGCCGCCGGCCGTCGCGCGTCGCGGCAGCTTCATCGCCAAGGGCGCGATCCTGATGCCGTCCTACGTCAACATCGGCGCCTATGTCGATGAGGGCACCATGGTCGACACCTGGGCCACCGTCGGTTCCTGCGCCCAGATCGGCAAGGGCGTGCACCTGTCGGGTGGCGTCGGCATCGGCGGCGTGCTCGAGCCGCTGCAGGCCAACCCGACCGTGATCGAGGACAACTGCTTCATCGGCGCGCGTTCGGAAGTGGTCGAAGGCGTGATCGTGGAAGAAAACTCGGTGCTGGGCATGGGCGTCTACCTGGGCCAGAGCACCCCGATCTTCGACCGCGCGACCGGCGAGATCTCCTACGGCCGCGTGCCCTCGGGCTCGGTGGTGGTCAGCGGCAACCTGCCCAAGACCGCTGCCAATGGCGCCCCTTACAGCATGTACGCCGCTATCATCGTCAAGCGCGTCGATGCACAGACCCGCTCGAAGACCAGCATCAACGACCTGCTGCGCGACTGATCGCTGAGCGCGCCCGCGCAAGGCGGGCCATTGGGCTGCGGCCCGGGAGGTGGACATGGGCAAGATGGACAAGCTGCTGCGTCTGATGGCCGAACAAAAGGCCTCCGACCTCTACCTCTCGGCCAATGCGCCGGTGCTGATCAAGATCGACGGCATCTGCCGGCCGCTAGAGCCCGAGCTGCTGTCGGTCGAGGCACCGTACCAGCTGCTGTCCGAGATCGTCACGCCCGAGCAGCTGCGCGAGTTCGACCACAACGGCGAGCTCAATGTCGCGATTCCGCTGCTGAGCGTGGGGCGCTACCGCGTCAGCGCGATGCGCCAGCGCAGCAGCTGCGCGGTGGTGGTGCGCTTCATCAGCATCGACATCCCGCCGCTGGAGCAGCTCGGCCTGCCGGACCTGCTGTCCGAGATGGTGATGGCCAAGCGCGGGCTGATGCTGGTCGTCGGCGCGACCGGATCGGGCAAGAGCACGACGCTGGCGGCGCTGCTCGACCACCGCAACCAGCGTGCCGTCGGCCATATCCTGACGATCGAGGACCCGGTCGAGTACCTGTTCAAGAACAAGCAGTCGATCGTCAACCAGCGCGAGGTCGGCACCGATACCAAGACCTTGCATGTGGCGCTCAGGAATGCGCTGCGCCAGGCGCCCGACGTGATTCTGATCGGCGAGATCCGCGACCGCGAGACCATGTCGGCCGCGATCGCCTATTCGCAGTCCGGCCATCTGGTGCTCGCGACGCTGCATGCCAACAACAGCTACCAGGCGCTGAACCGGATCCTGAACTTCTATCCGGTCGAGGTCAGGCCCACGATGCTCAACGACCTAGCCTCGTCGCTGCGGGTCATCGTCTCGCAGCGGCTGCTGCGCGCGGTCGACGGCTGCCGGGTGCCCGCGCTGGAGGTGATGGTCAACACGCGGCTGATCAGCGAGCTGATCGAGAATGGCGATTTCTTTGCCGTGCGCGAGGCGCTGGAGAATTCGCTGGCCGAGGCCTCGCAGACCTTCGAGGTCGATCTGGCGCGACTGATCCAGTCGGGCCGGATCAGCCGCGCCGAGGGCCTGGCCTATGCCGACTCGCCGGCCAACCTGATGTGGCGGCTCGACAATAGCGCCGGGCCGCCGGACGACAAGAAGGCCGCTGCCGGACCGACCGACCCGCCTGCGGGTCGTCCGTTTTCTGATTTCACGATCGACGTCAAGCCCTGACGCCGACTTTTTTTCCCGGATCTGCTCATGAGCGACACCCTGCGCCTGACCGAGGCGCTGATCTCCCTTTCCTCCGTCACGCCCGACGACGCGAGCTGCCAGCAGCTGATCATCGAGCGCCTGCAGCCGCTGGGCTTTGTCTGCGAGACGATTGCCAGCGGCCCGGACGATTTCCGCGTCACCAACCTGTGGGCCAAGCGCCCGGGCGCCCGACCTGATGCGCCGACGCTGGTCTTTGCCGGCCACACCGACGTGGTGCCGACCGGCCCGGTCGAGCAATGGGGCAGCGACCCCTTCGTGCCGACGGTGCGCGACGGCAAGCTCTACGGCCGCGGCGCCGCCGACATGAAGGCGTCGCTGGCCGGCATGGTGGTGGCCTGCGAGGAATTCCTCGGACAGCACGCCAACCCCGAGCTGGCGATCGCCTTCTTGCTGACCAGCGACGAGGAAGGCCCGGCGTATGACGGCACGGTGGTGGTCTGCCGCGAACTGACGGCACGCGGAGAAAAGCTCGACTACTGCATCGTCGGCGAGCCGACCTCGGTCAAGCAAAGCGGCGACATGATCAAGAACGGGCGGCGCGGCACCATGAGCGGCAAGCTGACCGTCAAGGGCATCCAGGGCCATATCGCCTACCCGCACCTGGCACGCAATCCGATCCACATGCTGGCGCCTGCGCTGACCGAGCTGGTCGGCACGGTCTGGGACCAGGGCAATGACCATTTCCCGCCCACCACCTGGCAGGTCAGCAACATCCACGGCGGCACCGGTGCCAGCAACATCATCCCGGGCCAGGTGGTGGTGGACTTCAACTTCCGCTTCAGCACCGAGAGCACGGCCGAAGGCCTGCAGCAGCGCGTGGCCGACATCCTGGCGCGCCACGGCCTGCAGGCCGGCAGTGACTACGACCTGGCCTGGACGGTCGGCGGCCACCCCTTCCTGACCCGCCCCGGCACCCTGGTCGACGCGGTGCGCGACGCGATCCGGGCCGAAACCGGGCTGGAAACCGAGCTGTCCACCAGCGGGGGCACCAGCGACGGCCGCTTCATCGCCAAGATCTGCCCGCAGGTGATAGAGTTCGGCCCTCCCAACGCGACCATCCACAAGGTTGACGAGTGCATCGCGCTGGTCGACATCGAGCCGCTGAAGAACATTTACCGCCGCACGCTCGAGATTCTGGCCAGCGTGCCGGCACAGGACGAGATCACCCCTTGAATCTGAACCAATTACTGCAAGCCGCGAGCGACAAGCTCGAGGCGGCTGGCCTGGCCTATGGCCATGGCACCACCAACGCGCACGACGAGGCGGTCTGGCTGACGCTGTGGCAGCTGGGCCTGCCGCTCGACAGCGCGCTGGACGAGCTGGCCGAACGGGCCTGCTCCGAAGCGGAAGTCGCTGCCGTACAGGCGCTGATCCAACAGCGCATCACGACCCGCCAGCCGGCGGCCTACCTGACGCACGAGGCCTGGCTGCAGGGCGTGCCGTTCTATGTCGACGAGCGCGTGATCGTGCCGCGCAGCTTCCTGGCCGAGTTCATCGCCGCCGCCGAAGGCGCCGAATCGATCGACGGCTGGCTGGGCGAACACACCCAGCAGGTGCTGGACCTGTGCACCGGCAACGGCAGCCTGGCCGTGCTGGCCGCGCTGGCCTGGCCCGAAGTCCAGGTCGATGCAGCCGACCTGTCGACCGATGCGCTGGCCGTGGCCCGCATCAACGTCGACCAGCATGGCTTGCAGGACCGCATCAAGCTGATCGAGTCCGACGGCTGGGCCAATCTGCCCGGTAGCTACGACCTGATCCTGTGCAACCCGCCCTATGTCTGCCGCCAGGGGATGGACGAGTTGCCGGCCGAGTACCGCGCCGAGCCGCTGATCTCGCTTGACGGCGGACTGCAAGGCAGCGCAGATGGCATGGACTTCGTGCGCCATCTGCTGGCGCATGCGCTGGAACACCTGAACGAGCATGGCGTGCTGTTGCTCGAGATCGGCAACGAGCGCGAGCATTTCGAGCGCGCCTTCCCGACCCTGCTGGCCTACTGGCCCGAAACCAGCGCGGGCGAAGGCCCGGTGCTGCTGCTGACCCGCGAAAACCTGGCCGACTGGGCCGCTACCAAGGACATCACATGATTACGCTGCGCAATGTCACGCTGCGCCGCGGCACCAAGGTGGTGCTGGATCAGGCCAATGCAACCATCAACCCCGGCGAGAAGGTCGGCCTGGTCGGACGCAACGGCGCCGGCAAGTCCAGCCTGTTCGCGCTGCTGCAAGGCAAGCTGCACGAGGACGGCGGCGAGTTCAGCTGGCCGCGCCAGTGGCAGCTGGCCCAGGTTTCGCAGGACATGCCCGAGACCGACCAGCCCTGCACCGAGTTCGTGATCGACGGCGACACCCGCCTGGCCGCCGCGCGCGCGGCGGTCGAGCTGGCCGAGGCCAGCGACGACGGCGAGGCCATGGCCCATGCCTACACCGACCTGCACGATGCCGGCGCCCATGACGCACCGGCGCGCGCGCAGGCGCTGCTGCTGGGCCTGGGCTTCCAGGTCAACGAGGTGGATCGTCCGGTCAACAGCTTCTCGGGTGGCTGGCGCATGCGGTTGCAGCTGGCGCGCGCGCTGATGTGCCCGAGCGACCTGCTGATGCTCGATGAGCCGACCAACCACTTGGACCTCGACGCGCTGGTCTGGCTCGAGAGCTGGCTCAAGCGCTACGCCGGCACCATGGTCGTGATCAGCCACGACCGCGAATTCCTCGACGCGATCACCTCAGTCACGCTGCACATCGACAACGCCAAGATCACGCGCTACGGCGGCAACTACAGCCGCTTCGAGGACATGCGCGCCGAGGCGCTGAGCCAGCAGCAGGCCAGCTTCTCGCGCCAGCAAGACAAGATCGCGCATCTGCAGAAGTTCATCGCCCGCTTCAAGGCCAAGGCCAGCAAGGCCAAGCAGGCGCAAAGCCGGGTCAAGGCGTTGGAGCGGATGGAGAAGATCGGCCCGGTGCTGGCCGATGCCGAGTTCACCTTCGAGTTCCAGGAGCCGGCGCAGTTGCCGAACCCGATGCTGAGCCTGCGCGAAGCCAGCTTCGGCTACCGCGCCGAGGACGGCAGCGCGACCACCATCGTGCACGACGTCACGCGCTCGGTGCTGGCGGGCCAGCGACTGGGCATCCTGGGCGCCAACGGCCAGGGCAAGTCGACCTTCGTCAAGACGGTGGCGCGCGACCTGGCGCTGCTGACGGGCGAGCTGACCGAGGGCAAGGGCCTGAACATCGGCTACTTCGCGCAGCAGGAACTCGACGTGCTGCGCCCGGACGACACGCCGCTGGAGCACATGATCCGGCTGGCGCGCGACCTGAGCGCCGCTGGCGCGCTGAGCGGCCAGGGCACGCGCGAGCAGGACCTGCGCAACTTCCTGGGCCGGTTCCAGTTCAGCGGCGACATGGTGCAGCAGGCGGTGGGCAGCATGAGCGGCGGCGAGAAGGCGCGTCTGGTGCTGTGCATGATCGTCTGGCAGCGCCCGAACCTGCTGCTGCTCGATGAGCCGACCAACCACCTGGACCTGGCCACGCGCGAAGCACTGGCGATGGCGCTCAACGAGTTCGAGGGCACGGTGATGCTGGTCAGCCACGACCGGGCGCTGCTGCGTTCGGTCTGCGACGAGTTCTGGCTGGTCTCGCACGGCGGCATCGAGCCCTTCGATGGCGACCTCGACGACTACCAACGCTATCTGCTCGACATGGCCAAGCAAAAGCGCGAGGCGGTGCAAGCGGCCCAGCGCGCGCCGGCGGTCAAGGCCGTCAAGGACGAGCCGGTCGTCGCCGTGGCAGTGGCCAGCCCCAAGCCGGTGGCGGCTGCGCCAGTGGCGGCGGCCAGCGCCCCGGCAGTCAATCCGGCCGATCAGCGACGCCTGGAAGCACAGCGGCGCCAGCAGCTGGCGCAAAAGCTCAAGCCGCACAAGAAGGCACTGGCCGATCTCGATCAGCGCATGGCCAGCCTGCAGACCGAGGGCGCCGCGCTGCAGCAAAAGCTGCTGAGCGCGCTGCCGCCGGCCGAGCTGGCGCAGATCGGCAAGCGGCTCAAGGGCATCGAGGACGAGACCGCCGCCGCCGAGCTGCGCTGGCTCGAACTGTCGGAGCAGATCGAGGCGATCGAAGCCGAGGCCGACTGACCGTCGATTGAGCTTCGACTGACTTTCGCTTGACTTTCGACTGAGCCCCGACCAGGCCCCTGTGCCCCGCGCCTGCTGGCGGGCCGGGGGCCTTCATTGTTTGGACCGGAACAGGACATGGACCATGCATCCGATCAGCCCGCTGCTGCGGGCGCTCCCACGCCCACGCCGCAGCGCGCATCGCCACGCACAAGGGCCTGGCGCTGGCTGCGGATCGCCGGCCTGGCGCTGGCCGGGCTGCTGCTGTTCTGGCTGCTGGCCTGGGCCGGCTTGCCGCCCTTGCTCAAATGGCAGCTCGAGCGCCAGGCCGGTGCCGCGCTCGGGCGCCAGGTCAGCGTCGAGCGGGTCGAGCTCAAGCCCTGGTCGCTCGAACTTGAACTGCACGGGCTGCGGCTGCTGGATGCCCAGGGCCAGGGCGACCAGTTCACGCTCGAGCGGCTGTATCTCGACCTCGATGCGCGTTCGCTGCTGCGGCTGGCGCCGGTACTCGACGCGCTCGAATTCGACCGGCCACATTTCAGGCTGCGCCATCTGGGCGGCGGGCGCTACGACATCGACGACCTGATCGCGCGCCTGCTCAAGCCCGAGCAGCCGGCGTCGGAACTGCCGCGCTTTGCGCTGTTCCAGCTGCAGCTGCGCGACGCGGCGATCGACTTCATCGATGAGCCGGTGGGCCGCACGCAGCAGATCCGCCAGCTGACGCTGAAGCTGCCGTTCCTGAGCAGCCTGGAGCCGCAGCGCGAACAACCGAGCGAACCGAGCCTGCACTTCCTGCTCAATGGCGACCCGGTCGATGCCAAGGCGCTGCTGCAGCCCTTTGCCCAGGCGCGCCAGGGCGAGGCCAGGCTGCACAGCGCCGCGCTGGACCTGGCACCCTATCTGCCCTACTGGCCCGCGACCCTGCCGCTGCGCCCGACACGCGGCCAGCTCGAGTTCGACCTGACGCTGCGGCTGGCAGCGGGTGCGCAACAGGCTCCAGCCGCACGGGATGACCAGGCAGCGCAGGAGCGACAAGATCAACAGGATCAGCAGATGGCGCCGACACCGCTGTCGCTGGCCGGCCATCTGGCGCTGCGCGATGTCGAGCTCGAATGGGCCGGCGCCAGCGCCGCTCAACCGATGCGACTGCGCTGGGATCGGCTGCGCTTCGACGGCAAGACCCGGCTGGGCTGGCCGATCCGGTCGCCCAGCGGCACCATGGCGCTCGCGCTCGAGGACGGGCGGCTGCAGGTCGATGGCCTGGCGCTGCACGAGGGCGACCAGCCCCAGGCCAGCCTGGCGCGGCTGCTGCTGGCCAACGCCCGCATCGATCTGGCCGAGCGCCGGCTGGTGGTCGGGCAGCTGCGCCTGGAACAGCCCGATCTGCAGCTGGAGCGCGACCAGCGCCAGCGCTGGATGTTCGAGCGCTGGCAGGCCGCCCTGGGCCAGGCTGACCAGGCGATCGCATCGAATCAGGCCAGCCCTGCCCCGGGCTGGCGGCTGCAGCTCGACCAGTTCGAGCTGGCTGATGGTCGGCTGGGCTTGGTGGACAGAAGCCCGGTGCGACCGGTGCGACTGCGGGTCGAAGCGCTGCAGCTGAGCGCAGGGCCCTGGAGCAACGCGCTGCCAGCGGCGCAGGCCTTGCCGCTGGAGCTGAGCCTGAAGCTGGCGCAAAGTGGACCAGGTGGACCAGGCGGACGAAGCGAACAAGGCAGGCAAGGCGGAGCAGGCAGATCGGGGCCGGCTGGCAGCGCAGGCGCCCTGCGCTACCAGGGCCGGATCGAACTGCCGCAGCCGGCCAGCGGCGGGCACCCAGCCCGGTTTTTTGCCAGCCAGGGCCGGCTTGAGCTCGACCAGCTGCCGCTGCACCGGCTCGAGCCTTATTTCGCCGCCGCGCTCAACCTCGAGCTGCTGCGGGCTGAACTCGGGCTGCGCGCCAGCGTCGAGTTGTCGCTGCCGCCCGAAGGCCTGCAGCTGGCGCTGCGCGGCGACGGCGCGGTCGAGCGCCTGCGCACCAGTACGCTGGAGCCGGCCGAGCGGCTGCTGGACTGGCAATCGCTCGGACTGCGCGGGCTGCAGCTCGACCTGAAAGGGGGCGCGCTGAGCCGGCTCAAGGTGGCCGAGACGGTGCTGAGCGACTACTACGCGCGGATCGTGATCGACCCGCAGGGCCGCATCAACCTGCAGCAGCTGCTGCGCCAGCCCGCAGAAGCCTCTACCCGCGCGAGCGCAACGCCGGCCGATCCAGCGGCTGCGCAAGCGGATCAGGCCGCGACTGCTGCCGCCACTGTCGCCACCTCCACCACTGCCGCCAAGCCCGCCACACCGCCGGCAGCGCCCACAGCCCAGCAGGCACGGCTCGAGTTCGGGCCGATCAGCTTCGTCAATGGCCAGGTCGACTTTGCCGACCATTTCATCCGGCCCAACTATTCGGCCCGCCTGAGCGAGCTGAGCGGCAGCCTGGGCGGTTTCTCGAACCAGCAGCTCAAGCCGGGGCAGGCGCCCGAGCTGGCCGCCTTGAGCCTGCGCGGCAAGGTCGAGGGCCAGGCCAGTCTGGCAGTCATTGGCCAGCTCAACCCGCTGGCGCAGCCGCTGGCACTCGACATCCGGGCCCAGGTCGACGACCTCGACCTACCGCCGCTGTCGCCCTACAGCATCAAGTATGCCGGGCATGGCATCGAGCGCGGCAAGCTCGGCATGACGGTGCGCTACCAGATCGCGCCCGACGGCCAGCTGCAGGCGAGCAACCAGATCCTGCTCAAGCAGCTCAACTTCAGCGAGCGCGTCGAGGGCAGCGAGGCGCCGAACCTGCCGATCCGGCTGGCGGTGGCGCTGCTGGCCGACCACAACGGCGTGATCGACCTGAATCTGCCGATCAGCGGCTCGATCAACGACCCGCAGTTCCGCGTCGGCCCCATCGTCTGGCGCATGGTGCTGAACCTGATCGGCAAGGCCGTGACGGCGCCGTTCGCGCTGATCGCGCAGGCGCTGGGTGGCTCGGCCGAGGACTTCAGCCAGATCGACTTCGCGCCCGGGCGCAGCGAGCTCGACGCCACGGCCCGCAGCCGGCTCGAGCAGGTCGCGCAGGCCATGGCCCAGCGCCCGGCGCTGCGGCTGACGCTGGCAGGCCAGAGCGACCTCGAGCGCGAACGCCGGGCCTATCAGCAAGCGCAGCTGCAGCAGCGCCTGCTGCAGGAAAAGCAGCGCCAGCTCGAACGCCGTGGCCAGGGCAGCGAAGCGGTCGCGCCGCCGACCGCGGCCGAGTCGGCCGAGCTGCTGGCGGCGGTGTATCGCCGCGCCGACATCCCGAAGCCGCGCAACCTGGTCGGCCTGACCAAGACCTTGCCAGCGGCCGAGATGGAGGCGCTGCTGCTGGCCTCGATCCCGGTCGATGCCGACCGCATGCGCGAGCTCGCGCTGGCGCGTGCCGGCGCCGTGCGCGACGCGCTGGTCCGGCTCGGCGTCGATCACGAGCGTCTCTATCTGCTGGCGCCGACCGGCCCGGAGCAGGGCACGACGGATGGAACGCCCTGGCAGGCCGGCGTGATGCTGGGACTCAAAACTGAGTGAGCGAAGTGACTTATTTATGTCAATTCCGGCAAAATTGCGTTTTTCCTGGCTTTTGCACGGGCCATTCGGTGTCACGGCTGAGCCAGGGTTCTAGAATGCAGTGACTTTATTTCTTACTTGAGGAAGACATGAACAAGCTCCTGGCCGCAATCCTCGTCAGCGTGGGCGCCTCCGGCGCGATGGCGCAAGGCGCCGACCTCAAGGTCGCGATCGACCCGACCTACCAGCCCTTCACCTTCAAGACCGCTGACGGCAAGCCGACCGGCTTCGATGTCGACATCGCCAATGCGATCTGCGAGCAGATCCAGCGCAAGTGCGTCTTCGTCGAACAGGTCTGGGACAGCATGATCCCGGGTCTGCAGGCCAAGAAGTACGACGTCATCATCAGCTCGATGTCGATGACCGACGACCGCAAGAAAGTGATCGACTTCTCGGACAAGTACTACAACACCCCGAGCCGCGTCGTGGTCAAGTCCGACGTGAAAGTCGACGAGGCGTTTGGCGGTCTCAAGGGCAAGAAGCTCGGCGTGCTCAAGGGCAGCACGCAGGAGAAGTTCGCGCTCGGCGAGCTCAAGGCCAAGGGCGCGACCATCGTGCCCTACGAGGCACAGGACCAGGTCTACCTCGACATCAAGTCGGGCCGTCTTGACGGCACGGTGGCTGACGCGGTCGAGGTCGGTGCCGGCTTCCTGGGCAAGCCCGAAGGCAAGGGCTATGCCTTCGCCGGTCCCTCGCTCGACGCGCCGCAGTACTTCAAGTATTTCGGCTCCGGCATGGGGGTGGCGATGCGCAAGGGCGACAAGCTGAAAGACCCGATCAACGCCGCGATCAAGACCATCCGCGCCAACGGCAGCTACAAGAAGCTCAACGACAAGTACTTCACTTTCGACGTCTACGGCAAATAAGGCCGGCTGGGCGCGCTTCTTGCGTGCCCGCCGTTCCAGCAACCCAACAGGGCGGCAGCTCCCGAACCGGGCTGGCCGCCCCATTCCATTCTTATGACCGGTTACTACCTGACGATTCTGGAGGGTGCGGCGCTGACGGTGGCGGTTTCGCTCGCCTCGCTGCTGGTGGCCATCCTGCTCGGGCTGGCCGGCGCCAGCGCCAAGCTCTCCGGCCGCAAGCCGCTGGTGGCGGCCGCCACGCTCTACACCACGCTAGTGCGCGGTGTGCCTGAGCTGGTGTTGATGCTGCTGATCTTCTACGGCGGCACGATCGGGCTCAATGCCCTGATGGAAGCGCTGGGCAGCGAGCAGACGATCGACATCGAACCCTTTGCCGCCGGCGTGATCACGATCGGCTTCATCTATGGCGCCTACATGACCGAGACCTTTCGCGGTGCGATCCTGGCCATCCCCAAGGGCCAGATGGAGGCCGCCTGGGCCTTTGGCATGGGGCCGCTGCGCACTTTCTGGCGCATCACGCTGCCGCAGATGATCCGCTATGCCCTGCCCGGCTTCACCAACAACTGGCTGGTGCTGATCAAGGCGACCGCGCTGGTCAGCCTGATCGGACTGCAGGACATGACCTACCGCGCCAAGCAAGCCAGCGCCGCCACGCGCGAGCCGTTCACCTTCCTGTTGTTCGCCGCGGGACTGTTCCTGCTCTACACCTGGATCTCGCTCTGGGCGCTGCGTCAGGTCGAGGCGCGCTACAGCCTGGGCACGAAACGGGGGCAGCTGTGAACTGGGAAGTGATCTTTGCCCCCGAGACGCTGCAGCTCTATGGCGAGGGCCTGCTGGTCACGCTGCAGCTTCTGCTGGAGCTGCTGGCGATCGGCGCCGTGCTGGCGCTGCTGATGGCGCTGGCGCTGACCAGCCGCCAGGCCTGGCTGCGGCGCCTGGTGGGCGCCTACACCTTCTGCATCCGCGGCACGCCGCTGCTGATCCAGGTCTACCTGATCTACTACGGCCTGGCCCAGGTCGAATGGATACAGCAGCGCTGGGACGACATCTGGCCCTGGACCTATTTCAAGGAGCCGTTCTTCTGCGCGCTGCTGGCATTCGCACTCAACAACGCGGGCTACAGCGCCGAGATGCTGGCGGGCTCGATCCGCGAGACCCCGGCCGGCGAGATCGAGGCCGCGCAGGCGATGGGCATGAGCCGCTGGGCTGTGCTGCGCCGCATCGTGCTACCCAGCGCACTGCGCCGCACGCTGCCGGCCTACAGCAACGAGGTCGTCATGATGCTGCACAGCACCAGCCTGGCCAGCACGGTGCCGGCGCTGTTCGACGTGACGGCGGCGGCCGGGCGGATCTACTCGGACTTCTACCTGCCGTTCGAGGCCTATCTGGCAGCGGCCGCGATCTACCTCTGCATCAGCTTTGCGCTGGTGGGCCTGTTCAAGCTGGCCGAGGGCCGCTACCTGGCCTATCTGGCGCCGCGCCGGCACTGAGCCCGTTACGACCGAAGCGCATCAAATGCGGCACGCACCGCCGCGACGATCTGCTCGCGTCGCGCATAGAACGCACCGCCGGGCTGGAAGATCTGCGGCAACTCCTTGCGCAGCTTGTTGCTGATCTGCCAGTTCTCCTGCTGGAGCGAGCGAATGATGCGATCCGCATCGGAATCGGGCATTTCGACCAGGTCCTTGATCGCCTCCCGGGCTTCGTCATTCTGTCGCAAAGCCAGCGCCTCATCAGCCATCTCGTGCTCCACCGTCTGACGCAGCACCGCACTGAGATACCTGGCATGCCCGGACAGGTCCAGGAAGCGCCAGGCATGTTGCGCCTCCGGGGTCTGCAGGAACTCGAAGTCGGTCAACACGCCATCCGGGCAGGTCCGCCGCTGTCCAAAGCGATAGCCGTCGGCATGGATTTGCATGAAAGGTTTGGAGATGAGCTCCAGGGCCTGGTCGTACTCGGCACGCCCCTTCGCACTGCCCGCAATCGTGGCTGAAACCGGAACGATGATGTTGACCGGCACCGCCTTGTCAGCCGCTAGCAGGTGATTCACCAGAAAGCGATGGACGCGGCCGTTGCCATCAGCCAGCGGGTGCAGGTAGACAAAGGCAAACGAGACCGCCGCGGCGCGCGCCACCGCATTCGCTCCACGCGTGCGCAACTCAAAATTGCGTAGCGCATCGAGCATGCCAGCCACCAGCTCCTCGGAGGGAGCGATGTAGTGGACGATCTGGGCACGAAAGCTGTTCTGGCCCACGAACACCGGCGAACGCCGAATGCCGACCCGCAGTGCCTGATCCCCCAGCACAGCCTTTTGCAGCATCAGCAGGCTCTCAGGCGACATCGGATCGTTCATGCGGCCGCTGAACTCGCCGATGGCGGCAGCAAACCGTTTCACCCGGGACGCCTTGTCAGCCTCGTGCTCAATGGCGAAGCTGGCACGTGACTCCTTGAAGGTCAACCAAGCCGAACTGCGCAGAAGCAGCTCAGTCCCGTAGGCGTCATCGAGCGCCTTGACCCCAGCCGACAGGTCGTAGAGCCAATCTCTTTTATCCTCAGACCCGAGATAAACCATGGGGCAGAAATCGGGCGGTCCGGGCAGGTTGTTGTTGACGCGCCAGCGCCTGACGCGTTCGGGTTGCATGGCCACCAGGTATTGCTCGGAATCGATGGCATCGACATAGCCGACATTGGGTGCCGTGTCCGGCACCTCGAGCCTCTGGCCGGTGAACCACTCGTACAGGAAAGCCGCACGGCGGGCATAGCTGCCGGTCGGCTCATCCCTGACCCACGAGGCAACAGCTTCGGAGTCGATCCGGCTGAAGAGCCGCGAAAAGAACTCGAAGTTGAGCCGCTCGTACTTCAAACCAAATTCAAAATGACCCCGGAAACTGTCGGCTGGCTGATACTGTGCTGGCCAGGTGCGGATCTCGCGTCCATCAACTACATCACGCTGACGCACCTTGCCCAGACGGCTGCGGGTGAGCAGCCCTTGTACCAGTCGGATGCCGTGCAGCTCCGCCAAGCGCTGAAAGCCCAATGAGAGGTCTGACATGGTGTTTATTTCACTATAGCTTCCGCTATTTCGCTAGAAAGAGGTCGGTTTTATTCTAAAACACTATAGTCGCAGCAGCCCCTCGGCCGGCCAGTAGCCCTGGTTCATGCGGCCTCGAAGAGGTCAGACGAGCAAACGCAGGACTGGCGCCTCTGGCGCTAGTTACAACTTGCCAAGCCGGATTTCGGTCAGCTTCCAGTCTGAAAAGCCATAGCGCTCGAAGACCAGGCCGACATCCCTGTCCACCTCGGCCTGATCCGGCCGTTGGCTGTAGGCGATGACCTTGTCCAGGCCCTTGCGCTCCAGGGTCCACTCGACCTTCCTGTTGTCGGCGGGCTCGGCCTGGCCGACCCGGTCGTCGTTCGGGCCGGACTTCATCTGACCTTGCTGCAAGGCACGCATGACCATCTCGGGCCGCACGAAAGCCTCGACCATCTGGTTGACGACCACCATTCCGAGCATGGTGCCCAGGGTGGCGAAGCCGTTGTCCTGGTTGGCGCCCAGCTCCTGCGACATGCGCGCCGAGATCTGGCCTTTCAGGCTGTCCCGGACCCTGGGATAGTCGACCTGCGCGTTGAAGGCGTCGCTGTCGTTCCTTTGCGCAGCCTGCCGGATGTCCTTGAAGGCCATATAGGGCGAGTAGTACCAGTAGCCGCCGACGCTGGCAGCAGCGACAGCCAAGGCTGCCAGTAGGGGTTTGGTTTTCATGCGAGCTCCCTTGATTGGCCTACCGTTATACCTAGTCTTGCCTGCCTCATAATCCGCTAGCCTGTTGCCGGTGGCTGCAGTACGGGAAGTACCGCGAGCCTGCGCAGGATTTCACAGAACCCACCAGATCAAGAATCTTGGAAATCAACAACTTAACCACCCCAGCAGCACCTTCCGGACACCCCACGCCGGAGTACAAGCTGCAGGTCGAGAACCTCCACAAGCGCTACGGCCAGCACGAGGTGCTCAAGGGCGTGTCGCTGGCCGCGCGCGCCGGCGATGTCATCAGCATCATCGGCAGCTCGGGCTCGGGCAAGAGCACCTTCCTGCGCTGCATCAACCTGCTGGAAAAGCCGCAGCAGGGTCGCATCATCGTCGCGGGCGAAGAGCTGCTGCTCAAGCCCGGCCGGCACAACGATGAGCTCGAACCGGTCAATCCGGCCCAGCTGCAGCGCCTGCGCACCAAGCTGGCCATGGTGTTCCAGAACTTCAACCTCTGGGCCCACATGACGGTGCTCGAGAACATCATCGAGGCGCCGGTCCATGTGCTGAAAGTCCCGAAGGAACAGGCCGTTGCCACTGCGCGCAAATACCTGGAGATCGTCGGACTGAAGGGGGTCGAGGACCGCTACCCGGCTCACATGAGCGGCGGCCAGCAGCAGCGCGTCGCCATCGCGCGCGCGCTGGCAGTCGAGCCCGAGGTGATGCTGTTCGACGAGCCGACCAGCGCGCTCGACCCCGAACTCGTCAACGAGGTGCTGCGCGTGATGAAGCTGCTGGCAACCGAGCACCGCACCATGGTGGTGGTCACGCACGAGATGGGCTTTGCGCGCGAGGTATCGAGCCACCTGATCTTCCTGCACCAGGGCCTGATCGAGGAACAGGGCAATCCGCGCGAGATCCTGGCCAACCCCAAGAGCGAGCGGCTGACGCAGTTCCTGTCGGGCAACCTCAAGTAAGCGGCTCGACGCCCCTCATCCGGAACTGGGGCTTTCGGCGTACCCAGTGCGGCAGTCAGCCTTCACGGGGCCACCAGGGCCTCGTCGCTGCGGCTCTGGCCCTGGTTGTCGAGCCAGGACACCGCTATCCTGTCGCCAGCCCGGGCGCCCTTGAGCTCGAAGCGCAGCAGCGGATTCTTCGCCACCCAGGGCCCCCATTCGGCCGTGAAGACGGTAAGCCCGTTGAGGGTGGCGCGGACTTCGCGCACGAAATGGGCCGGCACCAGCTGGCCGGCCTCGTCCTGGCGCTGGCCGGACTCCATCGGGTGGCTGATCAGCACGCGCACCACGACGCGGTCGCTGGCGACCTGGGCACGGATTCGAATCGGTTCGGGCATGTCGGTCGGGTCGATAGGGGATTCGGAGGGAGGCGCGGCTGGCGTAAGCCGCATGAGCCGCATGAGCCGCATAGGACGCACAGCCGTGTCAGGGAGGCGATCGCCGCTCAGGCGCCGCAGGCGCCCTGCGTGACCTGGATCGTCTTGCGGGCGAAGCAGGCCTGGCCATCGGTCGTGATTGCCACCGCGTAGACCGCGGATGATTCGACCAGCTTGACGCGCAGGGAAAAATTGGCCTCCACCGCCGGGCTGGGCCGGAACAGGGCCGCCAGCACGGTCGGGTTCCTTTCCACCAGGATCAGCAGCAGGCGGATGTCGGCCAGCGCGCTGCTGAGCCCCAGCGGCACCGAAGCGCCGTTTTCCGCGAAGTCGGGGCCGCTCAGCAGGATCTGCCGGCTTTCGACCGGGGCCTGGCCGCCGAGCGCCGCCAGCACGGCATCGATCTGCTTGGCCTCGAAGGCGGCCGACGAATCGGCCCGGGACGGGCGCGGCCACAGGCCGGTCAGCGCCAGCAAGCCGGCCACGGTGGCACTGTGCTTGAGCATGGAGCGTCGGTCGGGCATGGGGCGGACTCCTTTCATCGGTGGCATCAGGCCAATCAGGCCAGGGTGTCGGCCCAGATCTGGCGGGCCCAGGACCAGGCATGATCGGCTTCGAGCGCGCTGGGCGCCGCCGACAGGCCGCCCGAGCCCGGCACGGTCAGCATGGTGCGCCGGCTGGCGTCATAGCGATGGACGCTGGCGACATGCATCGCCTCTTGCGCGCTGACGAAGCTGTAGCAGGTGTTGTTGTAGAGCGGCAGCGGGTTGACCGGCTGCCCGTCCAGCAGGGCCAGCACCGCCGCCGCGCAGGCCTTGCCATGCTGGTTGGCCATGTGGGCGGACTTGGGCATGGCCGGGGCGGCTTGCAGCGCATCGCCCAGCACATGGACCCGCTCGACGGCGCGGGACTCGAAGCTCAGGAAGTCGACCTCGCACCAGCGCCGGTCCGCCGTCGTCGCCAGTCCGCAGCCCAGCGCGATGTCGCCCGCGCGCATCGGCGCAATCACGTTCAGCACATCGGCGGCGACATCCTCATGAAAATCGAGCTTGGCCGTGCGCTGCGCCGCATCGACATCGACCACCCGGTGTCCGGGCCGGTATTCGATCAGGCCAGAGTAGCGCTCGGCCCAGGCCTGCTTGAACAGCGCCGCCTTGGAGGTCACGTCCTCGTTGGCGTCCAGGATCAGCACCTTGCTGCGCGGCTTGGCCTGGCGCAGGTAGTCAGCCACCAGGCAGGCGCGCTCGTAGGGCCCGGGCGGGCAGCGGTAGGGCAAGGGCGGAATGCTGATGGCGTAGACGCCGCCGTCCGGCATGTCCTGCAGCTGCCGGCGCAGCGCCGTCGTCTGCGCGCCAGCCTTCCAGGCGTGCAGGACCGACTGCTGCGCACCGGGCCGGTTCATGCCGGGCAACTCGCTCCAGATGAAATCGACGCCAGGTGCGACGATCAGCCGGTCATAGGGCAGCTCGGTGCCGCTGACCAGTCGGACCCGGCGCTGCTCCGGGTCGATCCGGGTCGCGCGCTCGCGCAGCCAGGTCACGCCGTGGCGGCGCACCAGCTCGTCGTAGCCCAGGGTCAGCCCGGACAGGTGCTGGGCACCCGCGAGGACCAGATTCGAGAGCGGGCAGGAAACGAAATGGGCGCTCGGTTCGACCAGGATCACCTCGACGCGCTGCTGCGACCACTGGCGCAGGTATTTGGCGGCCGTGGCACCCGCAAAGCCGCCGCCGATCACCACGACCCGGGGTGCGGCGGGCCGGGCGGCCCGGGCGCGAGTGGGCAGCCCGCCGGCAGCAGCGACGGCCAGGCTGGTGGTACTGACGGCACTGGCAGCCAGGCGATTGGCCACCGCTCGGGCGCCGAGGCTGACACCGACGCCAGCCTGCAGGAAGCGGCGGCGCGGCATCATGGCGCTGGCCGGCCCGAGAAATGATCGGCAATGGCGCGCAACTGTTCGTCGTCGTAGCCCCGGCTCAGCTGCTGCATCACGGTGGCGGGCCGGCGCCCGGACTTGAAGTCGAGCAGGGTCGCGTACAGGGCGTCGCGCCCGGACAGCCAGTCGCTGGCGTGACAGCCGGTGCAGCCTGCGGCCCAGTTGCGGCCCAGCAGCGGATCGGGCAACTGCTGATGCAGCTGCGCCAGCGCCGGGCCGCCAGCCGCCAACCCGGCCAGCAGCAGCCAGATGGTGCGTGCGCTCATGCGGCCTGGCCGGTCAGTTGCAGGAAGGCGCTTTCCAGGTCGCCGGCGCCGGTGTGCGCCAGGCAGGCCGGGATGGTGCCGTCGAACAGGACCTGACCGCGGTGCAGCACCAGCACCCGGTCGGCCTGCAGCGCCTCGTCGACCAGGTGCGTGGTCCACAGCGTGGCCACGCCCGATTGACGACAGAGACCGACGACGGCCTGCATCAGCTGGCGCCGCGACGCGGGGTCGAGGCCGACCGTAGCCTCGTCCATCAGCAGCAGGCGCGGGCGATGCAGCATGGCGCGCACCAGCTCGACCTTGCGCCGGTTGCCGCCCGAGAGCGCGCGCGCCGGCTTGTCGCGCTCGGCCTCCAGCCCGACCGCGGCCAGGCCCTGCGCGATGCGCTCATCAGCCAGCCGGCGCGGCAGGCCGTGCAGGTCGGCATGAAAACGCAGGTTGGCGCGCACCGACAGGTCGAGGTCGAGCGCGATCTGCTGGAACACCACGCCCAGGCCGGCCAGCGCCTGCGGCGCGGCGTGGCGCATGTCGTGGCCCAGGATCTCGATGCGGCCGGCGTCGGGCACGAACAGCCCGGTCAGCAACTGCATCAGGGTCGACTTGCCGGCCCCATTCGGGCCCAGCAGGGCGACCATTTCGCCGGCGCCGATCGACAGCTCGACCCCGCGCAGGGCGGGCCGGTCGCCATAGGATTTCAGCAGGGCATGCGCCTCGAGCACGACGGGGTTCATAGTCATCCTTGGGTTAGCGCGGAGCCGCGGCGAGCAGGTTCAGGCGCTCGAGCAGGCGCCGCTCGCGGACCTGGGTCTCGGCCAGCGCGGCGCAGTAGTCGGCCGGGCCCAGGTAGTCAGGCTCCTGGTCGTAGCGGGCCAGTTCGGCCAGATGGCGCGGCGTGAACATCGCTTGCCGGAACGCCTGATGCAGGGTCTCGAGCGCGGCCACCGGCGTGCCGGCCGGTGCCACGATGCCCCAGGACGAACGGTAGACCGCCTTGTCGATGCCGAGCTCGCGCAGCGTCGGCACCTCGGGCCAGCGCGGGCTGCGCTTGTCGCTGAACAGCCCGAGCAGGCGCAGCTTGCCCTGCTCGACCCAGGGCGCAAAGCCGGTCGAGTTCATGCCGGCCATGATCGAGCCGCCCGCCAGCGCCAGCATCTGGTCGGTCGTGCCCTTGTAGGGCACATGGGTGTAGCGGATGCCGCGGTCCTGCAGCAGCTCCTCCATCGCCAGGTGCGGGGTGGTGCCGACCCCGGTCGAGCCCAGCAACAGCTCGCCCGGATGGGCCCGGGCCCAGTTCAGCAGGTCCTGCACGCTGGTCCAGGCGCTGGCAGCGGGTACCAGCAGGCCGAAGGTAGTGCCCGAGATCTGCAGGATCGGTGTCATATCCTGCAGCGGGTTCCAGGCCACGCGGTGCATCAGCGCATGGCGCAGCACCGTGACCGGGAGCTGGCCAATCGTGTAGCCGTCGGGCGCCGCCGCCTTGAGCAGGGGCGCGACCATGGTGCCGGCAGCACCCGGACGGTTGACGATCACGACCGGCTGGCCGAGCCGGGCCGAGGCTTCCTCGGCCAGCACCCGCATCGACAGGTCAGTGCCGCCGCCCGGTGGCCAGGGCACGATCAGCGTGATGGGACGGGTCGGCCAGGCCTCGGCAGCGCCGACGGCCGCGAAGGCCTCGGGCAGCGACAGGGCCGAGGCCGCCCCGGCCAGCGCCAGCAGACGGGCCAGGGCGGCGCGGCGCGCCGGCTGCGCGGCACCACTGTGGCGGCCCGTGGCAGGGTCCGGGCAGTGGGCCTGGGAGTGAGGGCGTTGGCCTGGGCGGGAATCGGTCATGGATCGGTGGTTTCCTGGGTCTAGAGGCGCTGGCCTGGCTGTGGTGCAAATTGCATGCCGAGCGCGCGCAGGCGTCACTGTTCCAAACTGGCACAGCGCGGGCGGCCAGGCTGGCACAGCCCGCCAGGGCCGGGGCTTGGCACGGCGTTTGCTGCAGCAGGGCAGAAGCCGGATAACCCGGACAGATGTCCAGCACAAGGAGACCAGCCATGCCCCCGATCCACCCTCGCGCTGCGGTGCGATCCCGCCTTGCCTTTGCCAGCGCCACGCCGATGCACGGCAGGCCGGCCCCCGATCCCGCCTCCCGGCATGCCTGGCGCGTCAGCACGGGCCGGGCACCCCGCCTGGCCCTGCGCACGCTGGCCGCCAGCGTGCTGGCACTGGCAGGCTGGGTGCCGCTGGGCGCACAGGCGCAGACGGTCTATGTCTCGAGCGAGAAGGACCACAAGATCCATGTCATGGATGCCGCCGGCAAGCTGCAGTCGAGCATCGGCGTTTGCCAGCGCCCGCGCGACCTCAAGCCGAGCCCGGACCGCGCGCGGCTCTATGTCGTCTGCGGCGACAGCAACCAGCTCGGGGTGATCGACCGCGCCAGCGGCAAGCAGATCGACAGCGTCAAGCTCGGCGACAGCCCCGAACTGCTCGACCTGAGCCCGGACGGCAAGACCGCCTATGTCACGATCGAGGACGAGAGCGTGCTGGCCGCCTACGACCTGGCCAGCAAGAAGCCCTTGTTCAAGATCAAGACCGGTGGCGAGCCCGAGGGGGTGCTGATCACCCCTGACGGCAAGACCGCCTACGTGACCTCGGAGGATGCCAATGTCGTGCATGTGATCGACCTGGCGGCGCGCAAGGTGGTCAAGGACATCAAGGCCGGCCAGCGCCCGCGCCGCTTCGCGCTGTCGCCCGACGGCAAGGAGCTGTGGGTCAGCAACGAACTGGGCGCCAGCGTCAGCGTGATCGACACCGGCAGCCAGAGCGTCAAGGCAACGCTGGAGTTCAAGATTGCAGGCCTGCGCGCCAGCGACATCACGCCGGTCGGCGTGACGATGACGCGCGACGGCCAGACGGCCTGGGTCAGCCTGGGCCGGGCCAACCAGGTGGCCGAGGTCGATGTGGCCAGCCGCCAGGTCAGGCGCACCGTGCTGGCGGGCAAGCGCGCCTGGGGCCTGGCGCTGAGCCCGGACGAGGCGGTGCTCTACGTCACCAACGGCCTGTCCGACGACATGACCTTGATCGACACCCGATCGGGCAAGGCGATCCGGACCGTGGCCGCTGGCCGGGTGCCGCATACGCCGCTGGTGCTGGCGCGCTGAAACCTGCCGACAGATTGACATGCAAGCTCGACCGCCCCTTTCTCTCCAATCGAACCGGCGCGGCTGGCGCCGGACTGCCGCCCTGACGCTGGGCGCGGCATTGGGTCTGTCGGGCCTGGGACTGCAGCCGCTGCTGGCCCAGACCGGCAAGCCCGCCGCCAAGGCCGCTGCGACTGGCGCGACCGCAGCGACCATCGCCACCGACAAGGTGGCGCTGGTCTCGCTCGACGACGACGCGCGCTATGGCGCGCGACGGCTGGAGCGGGCCTATCCAGGCCATCCGGGCGGGCGCCTGCTCGACGCCGTGCAGCTGGGCATCGATGACGCCGAGGTCGCCCTGCGCGGCATCCGCCATGGGCTGGCGCTGCAAGATGCCAGGGCCGCCAGCCTGGAGGCGCTGCCCGGACTGCTGGCCCAGCTCAAGCAGGACAAGGTCAAGTTCTGGCTGCTGGACCTGCCGCCCGAAGGCGTGCAACTGGCCGTCAACGCCGCCGGCAGCACCGCGCTGCTGTTGAACCTGAGCGCCCCGCACGATGAGCTGCGCGGCGCGCACTGCGCGGCCCAGCTGCTGCACACCCTGCCCAGCCACGCCATGCTGCAGGATGCGCTGGTGCAGTATCTGGCGGCCCGCTCCTGGCAGAACGCCTGGGTGCTGCAGGGGCCAAGCAGCGACGACGCGCTGCTGCTGGCGGCCTGGAACCGCGCCGCCAAGCGCTACGGCATCAAGACCGCCGGCATCAGGGCGTTCAAGCTGTCGGGCGACCCGCGCGAGCGCGACCTGGCCAATACCCGGCTGCTGACTGCCGACCGCCAGCACGGCCTGGTGACGGTGCTGGACGCCGATGGCGAGTTCGCGCGCACCCTGCCCTACGCGACCCAGCAGCCCCGGCCGGTGGTCGGCAGCAACGGCCTGATGCCGCTGGCCTGGCACCCGCAGTGGGAGCGCAATGGCGGCCCGCAGGTTTCGCGGCGTTTTCGCAAGCTGGCCGGGCGCCCGATGACGGGACAGGACTGGTCGGCCTGGATCGCGCTGCGCGCGGTGGTCGCGACCCTGGTCGAGCAGCCCCAGGCCAGCGCGGTCGGGCATGCGCGGGCCCTGCGCGGCGGCCGCATCTTCGTCGATGGCGCCAAGGGGCCCAGGCTGTCGTTCCGGGCCTGGGACGGCCAGCTGCGCCAGCCGGTGTTCCTGGCGCATGGCGACGGCGTGGTGGGCCTGGCGCCGCTCGACGGCGTGCTGCATCCGACCGAGGTGCTCGATACGCTCGGCATCGACCAGCGCGAGAGCGCCTGCAAGGCCGCCCCCTGAGCGCCACCCCGATCGCCCCCTGACACCCCCATCCGCCAACACCAGGCCCGCCCATGACACCCACTCCCCTCCCCGGGCCCTGGCCGCACCGGCTGCGCGCCGCGCGCGCGGTCATGGGCCGCGAGCTCAGCAAGTTCCTGCGCCAGCCAGCCCGCCTGGCCTCGGCGCTGGTGCGGCCGCTGCTCTGGTTCCTGGTCTTCGCGGCCGGCTTCCACAACGTGTTCGGCGTCGCGATCATCCCGCCCTACGAGACCTATATCGAATACAAGGTCTACATGGTGCCGGGCCTGCTAGGCATGATCGCCCTGTTCAACGGCATGCAGAGCTCGCTGTCGATGGTCTACGACCGCGAGATGGGCGTGATGCGGCTGCTGCTGACCGCGCCGCTGTGCCGGGGCTGGCTGCTGGCGTTCAAGCTGCTGGCGGGCACCGCGCTGTCGGTGCTGCAGATGGTGGTGTTCCTGGCCATCGCCTGGGGCTTCGGGGTCGAGTTCGAGCCGCTGCACCTGCTCGGCGCGCTGCCGGTCATGGTACTGGCGGCGGCGCTGCTCGCGGCGCTGGGGCTGATGCTGTCGGTCTATGTGCGCCAGCTCGAGAACTTCGCCGGCGCAATGAACTTCGTGATCTTCCCGATGTTCTTCATCAGCCCGGCGCTCTATCCGCTCTGGAAGCTCGAGGAGGCCGGCGCTGCCGCGCTGCATCTGCTGGCGCGCTACAACCCGTTCAGCCATGCGGTCGAGGCGATGCGCTTTGCCCTCTACGGCCAGGCCAACGCCACCAGCCTGCTGGTGATCTGTACCGGCACCCTGCTGTGCTTTGCACTGGCCCTGCGCGGCTACGACCCGCAGCGCGGCTGGATCAGGCAGCGCGGCGCGGCCTGAAAAGCAGCCCAACGCCACTTAAACAGCCCGAGCGCCCCCAGCCAGAACAAGGCCGATCCACGGCCACGGTCAGAGACCCCGATTCAGTCCAGCGGAACCCGGAGACCTCCATGCCACCCCTGCCAGCCCCTCAGCAACGCCTCGATCCAGCAGATCAGACCGATCCGGCCCTTTGGGCACCTTCAGCAGTCCAGCCAGCACGCCGGCAATGGCTGCAGCGCAGCGGCCGTGGCCTGGCCGCCGCGGGGCTGGCGGCGCTCGCGCCCGGCCTGCTGCGGGCCGAGCCCGACCACACCGGCGGCGATCCGCTGGGCTCGATGCAGTGGCCGCAGATCCGGCGCAAGTTCACCGGCCAGGAGGCGCTGCAGTTCAACCCCGAGATCCTGGTCCAGGGCCCGCCGTTCGCCGAGGACGCGATGAACGTGCCGCTACTGGTCGATGCGCGCGCCCTGCTGCGCCAGGGCCACGAGATCGACCGCATCGTGCTGGTGGCCGACCGCAACCCGGTGCAGCAGATCGCCAGCTTCATGCCGCAGCAGGCCCGCCCGGTGCTGGCGCTGCGCTTTCGGCTCGAACAAGGCTCGGCCGTGCGCGCGCTGGTGCGCACCCGCGCCGGCACCTGGCAGGTCGGCCAGACCTGGATCAACGCCGCCGGCGGCGGCTGCACCGTGCCCGGCGCGACCCGGGCCGATGGCTCCTGGGCCCGGACTTTGAACCAGGTCCAGGCCCGGCTGTTCAGCAACCTGGGCAACAGCGACGGCGCGCGGCTGCGCGTGCGGATCATGCATCCGATGGACACCGGCCTGGTCGCCGGCGTACCGGCGTTCCATCTCGAGGAGCTCGAACTGCGCGACGCCGCCGACCGGCTCTGGTGGCGGCTCGAACTGCACGAGCCGGTGGCGGAAAACCCGCTGCTGACCTTCGAGCTCGACCAGCGCCCGCCCGGGCAGCTCTGGCTGCAGGGACGCGACAACAACGGCAACCTGATCCGGCACGAGGTGCAGGCATGAACGCCCGCGTTAGGCCGCCGACCAGCCTGACCGGCCTGAACGGTATGGCACTGGCATTGCTGCTCGGCCTGGGCGCCTGGGCACCTGCCGGAGCACAGCCGGCCCCGGCGCCAGCGCGGGTCGATGTCGCGCGGCTGGACTATGGCCTGCAGCCGCGCCAGATCGCGCCTGGCCACTGGGTGATCGAGGGCGCGGTCGAGGATTTCTCGCGCGCCAACGGCTGCAACATCATCAACACCGGCTGGATCGAGACCCCGCAAGGCCTGCTGGTGATCAACACCGGCCCCTCGCGCCGCTACGGCCAGCAGCAGCGCGCGGCGATCGAACGCCTGAGCCAGCGGCCGGTGCTGCAGGTGCTGAACCTGAACCTGCACCCCGACTACTTCCTGGGCAACCAGGCCTGGCAGGACCGGCCGATCGGCGCGCTGGGCGGCAGCATCGCGGGCATGCGGGCCGAGGGCAAGGCCTACGAGGACAACCTGTTCCGTCTCTGCGGCGACTGGATGCAGGGCACCGAGCACCAGCCCGCCACTGCCGTGATCGAGCCCGGCTTCTGGCCGGCGGGGTCGCGCCGCATCGAGCTGCTGCGGCTCGACGGCCATACCGCCGACGACCTGGTGCTGATCGACCACGACCAGGGCGTGGTGTTCGCCGGCGGGCTGGTGTTCGCCGACCGGGTGCCGACCACGCCACACGCCAACCTGGCGCGCTGGCTGGCCAGCCTGGACGCGCTCGAGGCCCGGCTGCGCGGCCTGAAGCTCAAGGCGCTGGTGCCCAGCCACGGACCGGTGCGGGCCGACCTGTCGGGCCTGGCGCAGACGCGCGACTGGCTGCAATGGCTGGAGCAGCGGCTGCTCCAGAGCGCGCAACGCGGCCTCGACCTGGGCGAAGTGCTGCGCCTGCCGCTGCCCGAGCGCTTCGCGGCTTGGGCCGCGCAGCCGGCCGAGTACATCCGCTCGGTGACCCAGCTCTACCCGCGCTACGAGGTCGAGGCGCTGGGCAGCGTGACAGCCGGGACGCCGCGCTGATCCAAACTTGAACAGTGTCACAGCGGCGGGCTGTTCAGGACGAAACAAACCCCGGGTCTTTGTGCTGGCATGTGAATTGCGCTGGTAAGCCGGACAGATGCAGGGGGTGCGGCGCAGGCAGCGCACCCGGCATGGGTCGAAGCAAAGCCCCCATCCACGACAGCAGGAGACTGAACATGAAAAGAACACTTCTGAGCCTATTGGTGCTGGCCGCCGCCACCCAGGCCGGTGCCCAGGTCAACGACGAGATGATCGCCAAGGACGCCGCCACCCCCGACAACGTGTTGAGCTGGGGCCTGGGTACCCAGGGCCAGCGCTATTCGCCGCTGAGCGACATCAACGCCAACAGCATCAAGCGCCTGGCACCGGTCTGGTCGATGTCGTTTGGCGGCGAGAAGCAACGCGGCCAGCAGTCGCAGCCGCTGGTCTATGACGGCGTGATGTATGTCACGGCCTCCTACTCGCGCATCTACGCCTTTGACACCAAGACCGGCAAGAAGCTCTGGAAATACGAGCACCGCCTGCCCGAAGGCATCATGCCCTGCTGCGACGTGATCAACCGCGGCGCCGCGCTCTACGGTGATCTGGTGATCTTCGGCACGCTGGACGCACAGCTGGTCGCGCTCAACCGCAAGACCGGCAAGGTGGCCTGGCGCGAGAAGATCGACGACTACTCGGCCGGCTACAGCTACACCGCTGCACCGCTGATCGCCGAAGGCCTGCTGCTGACCGGCGTCTCGGGCGGCGAGTTCGGCGTCGTGGGCCGGGTCGAGGCACGCGACCCCAAGACCGGCAAGATGGTCTGGACCCGCCCGATGGTCGAAGGCCACATGGGCTACAAGGACGGCAAGGAAAACGGCATCACCGGCAGCACCAACGCCACCTGGCCGGGCGAGACCTGGAAGACCGGCGGCGCCGCGACCTGGCTCGGCGGCAGCTACGACGCCACCACCGGCCTGGCCTACTTCGGCACCGGCAACCCGGGCCCGTGGAACAGCCATGTGCGCAAGGGCGACAACCTGTACTCGGCCTCGACCGTCGCGATCGACGTCAAGACCGGCCAGATCAAGTGGCATTACCAGAGCACGCCCAACGACGGCTGGGACTATGACGGCGTCAACGAGTTCGTGACCTTCGACCTGGACGGCAAGCGCGTCGGCGCCAAGGCCGACCGCAACGGCTTCTTCTATGTCAACGACGCGACCAGCGGCAAGCTGCTCAATGCCTTCCCGTTCGTGACCAAGACGACCTGGGCCAGCAGCATCGACCTGCAGACCGGCCGGCCCAACTTCAACCCCGACGGCCGACCCGGTGATCCGACCGAGGCTGCCGCCGGCGAAAGCAAGGGCAAGTCGGTGTTCGCGGCGCCGGGCTTCCTGGGCGGCAAGAACCAGATGCCGATGGCCTACAGCCCCAAGACCCAGCTGTTCTACGTGCCGTCCAACGAATGGGGCATGGAGATCTGGAACGAGCCGATCACCTACAAGAAAGGCGCGGCCTACCTGGGCGCGGGCTTCACGATCAAGCCGCTCTACGACGACTACATCGGCGCGTTGCGCGCGGTCAACCCCAAGACCGGCAAGATCGAGTGGGAAGTCAAGAACGAGGCCCCGCTCTGGGGTGGCGTGCTGACGACCGGCGGCGACCTGGTGTTCTGGGGCACGCCCGAGGGCTACCTGAAGGCCGCCGACGCCAAGACCGGCAAGGTGGTCTGGCAGTTCCAGACCGGCTCGGGCATCGTCGCGCCTCCCATCACCTGGAAGCAGGACGGCGAGCAGTACCTGACCGTGGTCTCGGGCTGGGGCGGCGCGGTGCCGCTGTGGGGCGGTGAAGTGGCCAAGAAGGTCAACTTCCTCGAACAGGGCGGTTCGGTCTGGACCTTCAAGCTCATGAAGTGAACGAGTCGGGGCGGGTGCGCCGACCCTGGCGGTCAACGCGCCCCCGCCCCGCGCCATCAACCCACGATATGCGATACGCGCGGCCGCCGCCCTGTGCCGCCGCGCAGCAAGGAGAGACTACATGATTCAATCAGGCACGACCCGCCGGACCCTGGGCCTGGGCGCCGCCATGACGCTGGCCGCCGGCCTGGCACAGGCCGCCCCTGACGCGGCCAGCTACCCGGCGCTGATGCAGGGCAACGGCTGCACCTCCTGCCACTCGATCAGTGAAAAGATCGTCGGACCGGCCTTCCAGAGCGTGGCGCAGAAATATGCCGGCGACAAGGACGCCGTCGCCGGGCTGATGCAGAGCATCCAGAACGGCTCGCGCGGCAAATGGGGCCGCATTCCGATGCCGCCCCACGCCAACCTGTCGCAGGCCGAACTGAAGGAACTCGCGACCTGGGTCATGACCCAGCGGCCTTGAGGCCCTTGAGGTATTGAAGCCTTGAGCGCCCCGCTGCCGTCCGTCAGGGCCTTGATCCCCGCCTCGATGGGCCGGACCAGGCCCTGCACTGCCCACCAGAGATGCCAGCTGGGATGTCACCTGGGACGCCTGGCGGCCAGCGCACTGGTCGCCCTTGCTTCGCTGCTGCCAGCGACCAGCCAAGCCCAGGACAGCGAGCGCCTGGACTGGTTGCGCCAGCCGGCGCTGGGCAACTACAAGGGCTATGCCGAGTTCAAGATGGGCCGCTACGCGCTGGCGCGCCAGGTCTGGGAAACCCTGGCCGAGGTCGGCGACGGCGAGGCACTGTTTAACCTGGCCATCATGGCCGAGGACGGACTCGGCATGACACGCGACCTGCGCAAGGCCGAAAGCCTGTATCGGGCCAGCGCCCAGGCTGGCAGCCTCAAGGCCCAGTACCGCCTGGGCCTGCTCTACAGCGACGGCAGCCGCTTTCCCGCCGATCTCGAACAGGCGCGCCACTACCTGGGCCTGGCCGCCGGACAGGGCGACCAGCAGGCGGCCGAACGGCTGGCCACGCTCGGACAGCCGACCAGTGCACTGACGCCATTCCAGCAAGCCGAAGCACTGGCCAGTGCCGGCCAGCACGAGCCAGCCGCCCGGCTCTACCAGCAGCTGGCCGAGCAGGGACTGGCTGCGGCACAGACCCGGCTGGCCTGGATGCACGAGGCCGGGCGCGGCCTGCCGCGTGACCTGGAGCAGGCGGCGCAACGTTTCGAACTCGCGGCCCAGGCCGGCGACGCCGAGGCGCAATATGCGCTGGCGGTGATGTACCGCACCGGACGCGGCCGGGCGCGCGACCTGACCACCAGCATGGACTGGCTGCGCCAGGCCGCCGCCCAGGGCTACCCGGCGGCGGTCGCGGCGCTGGGCTCGTTCGAGGCCGCGCAAGCCGCAGCGCCGGCTGCCGGGGCGGATGCCGCGCCAGCAGCGCTGGCGCCCTAACGCCCTAACGCGGCCGGCGCACAGGCGGATTGCTGCGAAACACCAGCGGCTGCGGCGCCGCCGGCGGTGCTGACTGGCCCTGGCGCACGATGCGCAGCACCTGCTCGTGCTGCGGCGACTTGGCGCAGACCGGATCGGCCGCGCGGGCGTCGCCCGCCAGCAGGTAAGCCTGGCAGCGACAGCCGCCGAAGTCCTTTTCCTTCTCGTCGCAGCTGCTGCAGGGCTCCTTCATCCAGCCATAGCCGCGAAACGCGTTGAAGGCCTGGCTGTCGCGCCAGATGCTGGCCAGCGGCTGCTCGCGCACATTAGGCAGCTGCAGGCCCGGCAGCTCGCCGGCGTTGTGACAGGGCATGGCGGTGCCGTCAGGCGCGATCGACAGGAACACCTTGCCCCAGCCGTTCATGCAGGCCTTGGGCCGGTCCTCGAAATAGTCGGGCACCACGTAGAGCAGGCGACAGCGCTGGCCGATCTGCTCGCGGTAGCGCTGCACCACCGCCTCGGCCGCCTCCAGCTCGGCGCGCGTCGGCAGCAGCTGGGCCCGGTTCTGTAGCGCCCAGCCGTAGTACTGGGTGTTGGCCAGCTCCAGGTATTCGGCGCCCAGCGCCAGCGCCATCTCGATGATCTTGTCGACATGGGGCAGGTTGTGCTTGTGCAGCACGCAGTTCATGACCATCGGCCAGTCATGCGCCTTGATCAGCGCGGCGGCGCGCTGCTTGAGCTCGAAGGTACGGGTGTGGCTCAGGAAATCGTTGAGCTCGCGCGTCGAGTCCTGGAACGAGAGCTGGACATGATCGAGCCCGGCGTCCTTGAGCGCGCGCGCGCGCTGCTCGGTCAGCCCGATGCCGGAGGTCAGCAAGTTGGTGTAGTAGCCCAGCCGGTGCGCCTCGGCCACCAGCTCCTCGAGGTCGTCGCGCAGCAGCGGCTCGCCGCCTGAGAAACCGAGCTGCGCCGCGCCGAGCGCGCGGGCCTGGGTCAGCACGTCGATCCATTCGCGCGTGGTCAGCTCGCGCTGGTAGCGTGTGTAATCGGTCGGGTTGTAGCAGAAGACGCAATGCAGCGGGCACTGGTAGGTCAGCTCGGCCAGCAGCCACAGGGGCGGCCCGGGCTGTGCGGGCTGCGGGTGGGGCGCGCCAGTAGCGACAGCCGTGACAGCGGCAGCGGCCGCCGCTTCAATCGATCCAGCCACGGCGCACCCCTTCCTGCAGCAAGGCCTCGACCTGCGGCCCGATGCCCTCGACCTGGAACAGGGCCTGCAGCTCCTCGACGATGGCGTCGATCGAGCGCTGGCCGTCGCAGCGGCGCAGGATCTCGGCCGCGCTCGGGTTCAGCTGCACCATGCCCTCGGGATAGAGCAGCACCCAGGCGTTCTGCACGCTCTCGAACTGGAGCCGGAACAGGCGCGCAAGCCTGGGGCGGGCCGGCAGCGTCTCGGACGCTGGCGGGCTGGCGACAGGAGCGCAGGAAACGGTGACATCAGTCATGGCAGCAGGCCTTTTCGATCGCATCGAGCATGCTCCAGAGGATGTCGAGCTTGAACTGCAGGATCTCGAGCGCGCGCTGCTGCGTGGCCCGGGTCGTGAAATGCCCGAGCGTGACCTGCAGACCATGCTCGACATCGCGCGTCGCCAGCGGAATGCGGCTGCGGAAATACTGCAGGCCATCGGCCTCGATCCAGGGGTAGTGGCCGGGCCAGCTCGCCAGCCGGTCCTTGTGAATCTGCGGCGCGAACATCTCGGTCAGCGACGAGCAGACCGCCTCCTGCCAGGGCGCGCGGGCGGCGAAATTGACATAGGCATCGCAGGCAAAGCGCACGCCCGGCACCACCCGCTCCAGCGACCAGAGCTCGTCGCGCGACAGGCCGACGGCCTCGCCAAGCCGGGTCCAGGCCTCGATGCCGCCGGCCTGCGAGCCTTCGTAGTCACCGCTGCCGTCATGGTCCAGGATGCGGTCGACCCAGAGCCGGCGATGCGCACGGTCGGGCATGTTGGCCAGGATGGCCGCGTCCTTGCGCGGAATGCAGACCTGGTAGTAGAAGCGATTCGCGACCCAGCAGCGGATCTCGTCGGGCGAGCAGTAGCCGCCGTTCAGGCGCTGGTTGAAGGGGTGGTGGATATGGTAGCCGGCACCCTTGGCGCGCAGCTGGCGCTCGAATTCGACCGGGTCCCAGGGGGCATCCGAGTGAACGGGCAAGGTCATAGTGCGATCTCCAGGCCGTCATGGGCCACCTGAATGCCATGCGCGCCGAGTTCGGCCCGCTCGGCCGAGTCCTCGCGCAGGATCGGATTGGTGTTGTTGATGTGGATCAGCCACTTGGCCATGGACGCGGGCAGCGCGTCGAGCTGCTCGATCATGCCGCCGGGCCCGCTTTGCGGCAGATGCCCCATCGCGGCGGCCGGCTTGCTCGAGAGCCCGAGCCGGATCATCTCGTCCTCGGTCCAGAAGGTGCCGTCGACCAGCACCACATCGGCCTGGGCCATCACGGCGCGGGTCGCGTCATCGATCTGGCCCAGCCCGGGGGCGTAGAACAGCGACTTGCCGCTGGCCAGGTTGCGCACCAGCAAGCCGATGTTGTCGCCGGGACGCGGTCGGCCGCGGAAGGGCGAATAAGGCGGCGGCTGGCTGGTCAGCGGCACCGGGATCAGCTCCAGGCCGGGCAGGAAGGGCATTGCCAGCGGCTGGCCGTCGAGCTGGATCGGTCGCAGGTCGAGCCCGCAGTAATGTCCGAGCAGCCGCGTCAGCGGAAAGCCGCTGCCGATATCGTCGAGCACCTCGGGCGTGGCATAGAGCGGCAGCGGCGAATTGCGCTCGCGCAGCATCAGCAACCCGGTGCAATGGTCGATCTGGGCGTCGATCAGCAGCACGGCAGCGACGCCGCTGTCGCGGATCTGGCGCGCGGGCTGGAGTTCGGGCGTCTCGCGCAGCTGCTGCAGCACCTCAGGCGAGGCGTTGATCAGCAGCCAGTCCACGCCGTTGGCCGTCAGCGCGACCGATGACTGGGTCCTGGGCCGGGCCAAGATGCTGCCACGGCGCAGGCCGTCGCAGTTCGGGCAGTTGCAGTTCCATTGCGGAAAACCACCGCCGGCGGACGAACCGAGCACTCTCAGACGCATGGTGGGAAAAATTCGTAACGGGATCGGGAAGGGCGGGCACATCCGGCACGCGGCCGCATGCGCCCGGGGATCAAGGCATCAGTGGCTCAGCGGTTCGCGATGTACATCGTGATCTCGAAGCCGAAACGCAGATCGGTGAAGCTGGGGGGGGTCCATTGCATGGTGTGTCTCCGGTTGAAGGGTTGATACAGGCTGGCATGAATCTGGCACCGAAACCGCAGCGGGTCTGCTGTTCCGGCCAACTGTGACAGCCTGACCCTAATCCACGCAACAACGGTGCCAACCCCATGCGATCAGCGATCAGTGTTTACCCTGTAGGCCAGGCCAGCTTGCGCCAGCTGCCGCTGCCCGGCGGACAGCTGCTGGCCTACCAGCGGCTCGGCCCCGAGCAGGCCCCGGCCTGGCTGGCGCTGCACGGCGGGCCCGGCAGTGGCGCGCAACCCGGCCTGTGGCAGGCCTTCGATCTGCAGCGCCAGCAGGTGATCGCGCCGGACCAGCGAGGCAGCGGGCGCAGCCGGCCCGGTGGCAGCCTGCGCGGCCAGGCCCTGTCGGCGCTGGTCCAGGACCTGGAGCGGCTGCGCGAGTCGCTGGGCCTGCGCAGCTGGTCGGTCATGGGCGGCTCCTGGGGCGCGACGCTGGCGCTGATCTACGCCGCCCGGCACCCGCAGGCGGTCGATGCGCTGGTGCTGCGCGGCAGCTTTCGCGGCACGCGGCGCGAGGTGGTGCGGCTGTTGCGCCGCTTCTGGCCCAAAGCCCCGGCAAGGAGGGCAGGTTCGGCACAGTCGACACGCACCAGCGGCGCAACTGGCGCGCTCGATCCGCGCCAAATCCGCCCTGCCCAGGCCGGCGCGCTGTTGCAGCGGCTGTCACAACTGTTCCGCGATGGAACACTCAGCCGCGCCGGCCAGCGGGCAGCGCGGGACTGGCAGGCGATGGAACAGGCCGCCGCCCTGCATGGCGCGCGCCGGGCCTGGCGTCAGACCCACGAGCCGGAGCAGCGCCGCCAGCTCAAGTCGGCCTGGCAGGCGCTGCGTCCGGGCCAGCTGCGGCGCCGGCTGGAACGGCCGGACTGGGCGCCGCCGCTGCAGGCACGGGCGCTCTGGCAGAAATACCGCATCCAGTCGCATCATCTGGCGCACCGCTGCGGCCTGGCGCCGGGGCAGTGGCAGCAGGCCCTGCAGTCGGTGGCCGACAGCGGCATCGCGGTCAGCTGGGTCCACGGCCGCTTCGATGCGGTCTGCCCGCCGGACAACAGCCTGGCCTCGCACCGGAGACTGACCGAACGCGCCGGCGCGCGCTCCCGGCTCTGGCTGACCCAGGCCGGGCATCTGGGCACCGAACCGTTGAATCGCCTCGCCTTGCGCGAAGCCATAAGCCGTATGAACCATGACTGACAGACTGGCCGTGACCAGGACCAGGACCCGGCCGGGCTGGCTCTGGCCGGCCGCGCTGTTGCTGCTCGCGCTGCTGCGCCCGCACTGGGTAGAAGCGCGCGACAGCGCCGTTCCAGCCGCCAGCCATGCGCCGGCCATGGTCGCGCCCAAAACCGTGGCAGGGGCAGCGACCGAAACGGCTGCTACGGCTGCTACGGCTGCTACGGCTGCTACGGCTGCTACGGCTGCTACGGCTGCTACGGCGACTAGGGCAACTACGGCTGCGGCCGAGGCCACGCCCCCCTGCCCCGCTGCCTCAGCGGCGCGCTGGCAGGCCATCGTGCCAGGGGTCTGGATCTGGCCGGGCGCGGCGCAGGAGATCGGCCCCGGCAACCTGGGACAGGTCGCCAGCCAGATCCTGTTGCGCGACGGGCACCGTGCGATCCTGATCGACCCGGGCCCGAGCCTGGCGCATGGCCAGCTGGTGCGCGAGTCGACGCGCTGCGCGCTCGGACTGACGATCACGCGGGTGCTCGACAGCCATGCCCATGCCGAAAACGTGCTGGGCAACGCGGCCTTTGCCGGCGCCCAGATAGAGGCCAGCGCGGCCACCGTGGCAGGCATGCGGGCGCGCTGCCCGCAATGCCTGGCGTCGATCACGCAGAGCGCGGGCGCAGCAGCGCTGGACGGCACGACGGTGCTGCTGCCCGAGACCAGCCTGCGGCCCGGGCAACAATTGGAGAGCGACAGCGGCCGCTGGCAGATGATGGAATTCAGCGCGGCGCACAGCGACAGCGACCTGGTGCTGTGGAACGAGGACCAGCGCCTGCTGATCGCGCCCAGCCTGGTCTACCAGGGCCGGATACCCGAGCTGGCCCAGGGCAGCCTGCTGGGCTGGCTGGCTGCGCTGCGCCAGCTGCACCGGCTGCGACCGGACTGGGTGCTGGGCCAGCAGGCCAGCCGACATGCCGGCCTGGCAGCAACACCGGCCAACAGCAGCGGGCTGGCGGCCAGCCACGGCTACCTCTGCGCGCTGGCGCAGGGCGTGATCGCGGCGCTGGAACTGGGCCGCTCGGCCAACGAGGCAAGCGAGGCACCCGAGCTGGCGCTGCCCGGCTACGCCAGCTGGGCCGGCCATGCCGAGCGGCATGGCTTCAACGTCCAGCGCGCCTGGCGCGAGCTCGAACCGCACTGGATGAACGGGGGCGAGCTCGATTGCGCGCCGCTGGAGTGAAGACCATGCACTCAGACCCAGCAATCGGGCGGCAGCAGGTCCTTCTTGCGATAGAGGGTGTTGCGCGACACGCCCAGCAGCTTGGCGGCGGCCGACACATTGCCGCCGCAGCGGCGCAGCGCATCGGCCATCGCCTGCAGCGCCACATCCTGCATGCGCTGGTTGGCCGCCAGCGACTGCAGCTGTGGCGGCGCGACGCTGGGCTGGCCCTGGGGCGCACCTGCCGCGGGCGTAGCGGACGGATCGGCCTGCTGCGAGAACGGCTCGCGGTCCGCCAATCCCATCGGCCGGCCCGGCAACGGCGCCGACAGCCCCTCGTGCGCCGCTGGTGCTGGCGCCAGTGCGGCCGGCTGGGGCGAGGCGGCCACCGCGGCCATCTCGTCGAGAAAATCGTCGGGCAGATGGTCCTGGCCGATCGGCCCGTGGCGCCCGGCCAGTGCCACCGCGGTGCGCAGCACATTGTGCAGCTGGCGGAAATTGCCCGGCCAGTGGTAGCGCCGAAACAGCGCCAGCACCGCATCCGAGATCGCCGGCACCGGGCCGTCGCACAGGCTACTGAGCACCTTGCCGACCACGGTGTCGAAGTCGGTCCGGTCGCGCAGGGCCGGCAACCTGACCACGATGCCGTTGAGCCGGTAGTACAGGTCCTCGCGGAAGCTGCCGGCGGCGATCAGGTTCTTCAGGTTGCGGTGGGTCGCGCAAACGATGGTCACGTCGACCTCGTACTCCTTGCTCGAACCGAGCGGATTGACGCGGCGCTCCTGCAGCACGCGCAACAGGCGGGCCTGGAGCTGGGTCGGCATGTCGCCGATCTCGTCGAGGAACAGGGTGCCGCCATTGGCCTGCAGGATGCGCCCGGTCGAGCCCTTGCGGCGCGCGCCGGTGAAGGCACCCTCCTCGTAGCCGAACAGCTCGGACTCGATCAGCGTCTCGGGAATCGAGGCACAGTTGACCGAGACGAAGGGCTTGGCGGCGCGGCGCGAATCGTTGTGGATGGCCTGGGCCAGGATGTCCTTGCCGGTGCCGGTCTCGCCCAGGATCATGATCGGGATGTCGCGGTCGAGCACCATCTGCAGCTTGCGCACCACCGCCGCCACCTGGGCGTCGCCGGTGTCGAGGAAATGCAGGCTCGACAGCCCCTGCTTGGCCGAGACCTTGAGCGGCGCCGGCGCCGCGGCGACAGCAGCGGGCGCTGCGCGGGACCTGAGACCCGCAGCGCCGCCCTCGGGCTCGTCGGCCCCTGCGTCATGCTGGCCCAGGCCATACCAGCCCTTGGACGACTTGTACGGGGTCTGGCACCAGACCGAGACGCCGCTGTTGAGGCGCAGCAGCAGCGGCTTGCCGACTGCGCTGCGCAGGCGATCCATGAACTGCGACATGGACTGGCCGAACAGGGTCGAGAAGGTGTGGGCCTGCAGGCAGTTGAAGCTGAGCCCGAGCTGGAACTGCGCGCTGCGGTTGGCCGACAGGAAGCGCCCGTCCGGACTGAAGACGGCAATGCCCTCGACCAGCGTGCCGAGGAATTCGGGCCGCGAGTGGAACTGGATCCGCACCGCGTCGGCAAACAGGTTGGCAAACATCTGGTTTTCCACCATCTGCGCCGACATCCGCACCAGCGCCAGGGTGTGGCTGTGGTAGCCGCGCTCATCGCCGGTCACGTCGAGCGCGCCGACCACCTTGCCATGCGGATCGAAGATCGGCGTGCAGGAGCAGGTCAGCGACTGGTTGGCGTAGAGGTAATGGTCGCGGCCGTGCACCACCACCGGTTGTTCCTCGGTCAGCGCGGTGCCGATCGCGTTGGTGCCCATGCTGCGCTCGGACCACTCGACCCCGGGCCGCAGGGCCACCTCGGAGGCCTTGGCCAGGAAGTCGCTGTCGCCGAGCGAATGCAGGATCATGCCGTTCTTGGCCGTCAGCAGCACCATGCTGTGGGTGTTGGCGATCTGTTCGTAGAGCGTCTCCATCACCGGCGCCGCATGCTGGTAGAGAAAGCGGTTGACCTCGAGCGCCTCGTGCAGCGTGGCCTGGGGCACGGCCGAGAAATCGGGCCGGTCGCGCGACGACAGGCCGAACTGCAGCGAGCGCTCATGGGACTGGCGGATCAGGGTGTCACGCTGGGCGATTTCGGTCGAGTAAGGCCAGCCGTTCGTGAGCCCCCCGGCGGACAGTTCGGGCCTGAGCGTTTCCATCATCTTTGTCTCCTGTGGCAGCTGGCGCCGTCAACCGGTTGCCACTGACCACCTTGTTATAGGCTGCGGCAAGGTGGGATTGTGTCGCACCGCCGCAGGATTTCTGTCACTTTATTGGAACAGATTTTCCACTATCCACCGGGCGCTCACAAGGCGCGCAGTGCACCTGGCATTCAGGGAAATCCCTAGCCTGGCCGGCATGCGACGTGACAAAACACCACAGTCGAGCTCCGTTTTGCAACAGTCGGCCGGGGCTTGGCATCGGCGGCGGCGCGTCAGCCGGCGCGCTCGGGGTGGCACGCATATTGCCCATGTCGCTGCGATTCAACCCTAACGGAGACAAGCAAATGATCGGCTCGGACTTTTTCTCGCGACTGACACAGGCGGCACTGGGCGCGGCCCTGACCGTGGCCGCCGCCGCCGCGCTGGCCCATGGCGATGTGGTGCCGCAATCGGTGGACACCAGCACCCTGCCCCAGCTGGGCGCCAAGTGGCTCGATGCCAACCCCTACAGCGCCGGCCCGGCACGCCAGGAAGCGCTGCGCATCGGCACTTCGGCCTACAACCAGAACTGCGCGCGCTGCCACGGGCTCGAAGCCATCTCGGGCGGTATCGCACCCGATCTGCGCAAGTTCGACGCCGACTGCAGCGACCTGGCCGACGCCGACAAGAAGAACGCCTGCTACCGCGAGATGGACGACTTCTTCCTCGCCACCGTGCGCAAGGGCCGGGCGCGCGACGGCCGGGTCTACATGCCGCCGTTCGAGGGCACGCTGTCGCAGGAAGCGATCTGGACCGTGCGGACCTACCTGGAAACCCGGCGCGAGAACTGAACGACATGAACAGGAACACCACAATGTCTGACCTCACCTCCCACTCCAGGCGACGGCTGCTGCAGGCCGGCGCGCTCGCGCTGGCCCTGCCGGCCATGGCGCTGCGCGCCCAGGAACTCGAGGACCTCGACAAGGTGCGCGCCGCCGGCACGCTCAAGGTCGCGCTCTACAAGGACAACGGCCCCTATTCCGACGGCAAGGGCGAGGCCATCAGCGGCGTGGACGTGGCGCTGGCGCGCGGGTTGGCGCGCGAGATGGGGCTGGGACTGCAGCTGCTGGCGTTCGATGCCGGCGAAAACATGAACGATGACCTGCGCAACATGGTCTGGCGCGGCCATTACCTGGGTTACGGCCCGGCCGATGTCATGCTGCATGTGCCGGCCGACAAGTTCCTGATGCGCCAGAACCCCCAGGTGCTGCTGTTCGGGCCCTATGCGCGCGAGACGCTGGTGGTGTTCCATGACCGCCAGCGCCTGCCCGAGGTGCGCACCGGCGACGACCTGGCCAGCCTGGCACTCGGCGCGGAACGGGGCAGCGGAGCCGCCAGCACGCTGATGGGCTACCGCAGCGGCCGTCTGCGCGATCAGGTGCGGATCTTCAACAGCGGCGTGCAGGCGGCCGACGCCGTGCTGCAAGGCGAGGTCGCTGCGGCCTATGTCACGCGCGCCCAGGCTGAGACCGCGCTGTTCCGACGCCAGGCCGATGCGGCCCGCTTCGGCCTGAGCCAGCTCGGACTGCCGGGACTCAGCGACAACGGCTGGCCGCTGGGCATGGCCGTCAAGTCCAGCCACCGCGCGCTGGCGACCGAACTCGAGGCCGCACTGCAGCGCCTGCGCGACAAGGGCGAGCTGCTGGCGATGTTCCGCTCGCAGGGACTCACGCTGATGGCGCCCTGAGACCGGCAACCGCCGTTGGCCCCCATAACGACAAGACAGGAGACAGCATGCTGATAGGAGTACCCGCCGAAACGACAGCGGGCGAAACCCGGGTCGCGGTGACGCCCGAGACGGCGAAGAAATTGGTGGCGCAAGGCCACCGGGTGCGGGTGCAGGCCGGCGCCGGCCTGGCCGCCAGCGCGACCGATGCGGCCTATCAGGCCGCCGGCGCCGAGATCGTCGATACGGAGGGCGCCTTCGGCGCCGGGCTGGTGCTCAAGGTGCGCGCGCCGTCCGAAGCCGAGCTGGTTCACATGAAGCCCGGCGCCGCGTTGGTCGGCATGCTGAACCCCTTCGATGCCGAGGGGTTGAGCCGCATCGCCGCCGCCGGGCTGACCAGCTTCGCGCTCGAGGCCGCGCCGCGCACCACGCGTGCGCAGAGCCTGGACGTGCTGTCCTCGCAGGCCAACATCGCCGGCTACAAGGCCGTGCTGCTGGCGGCCAACCAGTACGGCCGCCTGTTCCCGATGCTGATGACCGCTGCCGGCACCATCAAGGCCGCGCGCGTGGTGGTGCTGGGCGTGGGCGTGGCCGGTCTGCAGGCGATCGCGACCGCCAAGCGCCTGGGGGCCGTGATCGAGGCCTCCGACGTGCGGCCCTCGGTCAAGGAGCAGGTCGAATCGCTGGGTGCCAAGTTCATCGACGTGCCCTATGAAACGGCCGAGGAGAAGGAAGCCGCCGAAGGCGTGGGCGGTTATGCGCGCCCGATGCCGCCGAGCTGGCTCGACCGGCAAAAGATCGAGGTCGCCAAGCGGGTCGCGCAGGCCGACATCGTGATCTCGACCGCGCTGATCCCGGGCCGGGCCGCGCCGGTGCTGATCACCGAGGAAATGGTCAAGTCCATGAAGCCGGGTTCGGTGATCGTCGACCTGGCCGCCGGCAAGGGTCCGGTCGGGCCGCATGGCGCACCGGGCGGCAACTGCCCGCTGACCGAGGCCGACCGGAGCGTGACCCGTCACGGCGTGCA